>Ga0209702_10002345_pt1 | contig 33358 bp, 22 predicted proteins | sample FRY01_FD_187210 | JGI IMG/M metagenome (GOLD analysis project Ga0209702, IMG submission 187210) | Freshwater microbial communities from Lake Fryxell liftoff mats and glacier meltwater in Antarctica - FRY-01 (SPAdes) (version 2) | ecosystem: Environmental > Aquatic > Freshwater > Ice > Glacier...
TGCATTTTTATGGACATTCAAAAGGTTTAAAAACAGGTTCATATTATCTTCGTACAAAACCAAGAGCAAAAACACAACAATTTACTATTGATCCAGACTTTGCTAAAAGAAAAATGAAATGCAAAGACGAAAATGAAGATACTTGTATTCTATGTTCTTCATAATTATTATTTTTATATTTCTAAATATTAATTAGAATGAAGAAAAAAGTGAAAATAGGGAAAAAAGGTGGTGATGGTTTAGTTGGAAATGTTATTAATGATATTAAAAAGAACGAAGATGTATTAAAACCTATATACGATACATCTGCAACGATTGGTATAATATATAGTGGATTATATGCTCTATCATTTACGTTCATAGCTATTATTATGATACTTGTTGGATTTTGGGTTAAAGATATAAATATCAAAAAAACAAAAACAACACCCGGAGTTGTTGAAAGTGCTGATTGTGTAACAGCAACAAACACAGATGAAAAAAATAATAAATCAACATCTACAACATGTCAAGTAACAGTATCTTATATTGTAGATGGTAAGGATTATAATAACACATATACTTCTTCAAGTACTGTTAATAAAGGACAAAGTTTAGAAATTCTATACGATCCTTTAAATCCAAATGACTTTACAACAGGTAATCAATATTATTATATAGGTTTGAGTATGATAATTTTTGGTTTTGTAATAATGATTTCAGCGTGGATATGGTTCGCTTTATCAATCATTTTTAAACCTATAGCCGCAGCTACAGGTGTTGGTGTAGTAGGTAACACTGCATATTCACAATTTAATACAGATTTTAATGAATAATATTTTTTCACAATATATATATAAAAATATAATATATATATAGTATAATATGACAGATATTGATGAACCTATTTTGATGAATTCAGACCGTTTAACTATATTCCCTATACAACATAATGATATGTGGAAAATGTATAAAAATGCTGTTAGTGTATTTTGGACTCCTGAAGAATTAGATTTAAGTAAAGATCTTGAAGACTTTAATAAACTAACAGATAATGAAAGATATTTCATTAAACATATTTTAGCTTTTTTTAGTTCAAGTGATACAATTGTAAATATTAATTTAGGAGAAAGATTCTTAAATGAGGTTCAAGTTCTAGAGGCAAAGTTTTTTTATTCATTTCAAATGTCAATGGAAAATATCCACTCAGAAACTTACTCTTTATTAATAGATTCATATTTTAAAGATTCAAAAGAAAAAAGTGAAACACTTAATGCTATTAATTATATGCCGTGTATCAAGAAGAAAGCCGATTGGTGTTTTAAATGGATCAATGATAAAGACCCTAAGTCTACATTTGCAATGCGTCTACTTGCATTTGCTCTTGTAGAAGGTGTATTTTTTAGTGGTGCTTTTTGTAGTATTTTTTGGCTAAAAGAACGTGGTATAATGCAAGGATTATCATTTTCAAACGAGTTAATAAGTAGAGATGAAGCAATGCATGTTGAATTTGCTATTTTACTATATTCAAAATTAGAAAATAGACTATCACAAGAAGAAGTTCATAAAATTGTTAAAGAAGCTGTAGATGTAGAAAAGAACTTTATTATAGAAAGCATCCCTTGTTCTATGTTAGGAATGAACTCAGAATTAATGTCTGTATATATTGAATTTGTTGCTGATAGACTATTAACACAATTGAATTATGATAAAATATGGAACTCACAAAATCCTTTTCCTTTTATGGAACGTATATCAATAGAATCAAAAACTAACTTTTTCGAAAGTCGTGTATCGCAATATAGTAAAGCTAATGTTGGAGGAAAACAAGACTTTATGGAATTACGAAAATTTGATTTAGAAGCTGACTTCTAAAAATAATTTTTATATTACTTAAGGAAATTGTATAATATTTTAGATAATATGAATAAACTTATAAGTATATTCGAAGAAATAAAAAAACAAATAAATTATATTATAAATGACAAAGAAATTATATATTCCAATAATTATTTTTATATTACTTAAGGAAATTGTATAATATTTTAGATAATATGAATAAACTTGTAAGTATATTCGAAGAAATAAAAAAACAAATAAATTATATTATAAATGACAAAGAAATTATATATTCCAATAATTATTTTTTATGTCTTGATGAATTATATAAGGTTCTAATAAAAACATTATATAAAATACAAAATATATATTATAAATATATTTTATACTCAAAATTACAAAAAACATAGTATTTTTTATATATAGCATGTTATAATGTTATGATACATCTTGTTGTGATAAACATAATTTTATTTCTCCTAATGATGCAATAGTATATCTAAGAATTATTGGATAATTATTTTTAAGATATATTTCTACTGTATTAGAAAGATTAGTGCATTTTGTAAATATAGATAAATATTTTAAACTAAATATACCTTGTATTATTTCATGTTCTTCTTCATTATTATTTTTTGTTATTGTAATTGCCTGAGACTTCTCAGAACCTAAAATTGTTTCTTGTTGACAAAAGTCTCCTTTACAACTTAATATTAATTTATCTCCAATATTTCTAAACTCAATAAATTCAGCAAGATTATGCATATCTCGTATAATTTTTTGAAGATAAGAAGAAGGCATATTAATAATTGTATGAAAGTCTACAGGTGGTATTTGGATATTCAGAACATCTATATCTAATACCGATAACTTATAATTTGTTTTATAATTTTTATCATTATTGTCTATTGATATTCCTAAATGATTCGGATCATCTTTTAATATATATAGCGATAGAATATCATTATTTGTAATTGTCTTTATCAAAGCATGGAGACGCAACATATTTATTCCAACATATATTTTTTTTTCACATTCATATATTTCAAATTTTTCAGCTTCAAGTTTAAGATGTATTAGAACAATATGTGTATTATCCATTGCTACAATTTTTATACCTGTTTCGTCAATTTCTAAATTAACATCCATTAGAATCTCTTTTAAAGCATCAATTACTTGTTTAAATGTTGATGCTTGTATTGTTTTAATATTTAGCAAATACTTATTTTCCATTTAATATCTCATTCTTAGTAATTCCTTAAATATAATATTATAAAATTATTTTAGTATTTGAAAATATAATATTAACAAAATCACATAATTTTTTATATATTGGTTTTATTTTATCTAAAGTCCATATGATAGAAGTATCCAAATCTTTGAAATAACAATCAATACTCTCTTTTTCTTTATAGTATAATGTCAATGAAAGAATAATAAAGCAAAATATTAAAATAAATGTTATTATAAATATTAAAATAATATCATTAAATACAATTCTTTTAGAACTTTTCATAATATTTATTAATTTTATTTTATCGTCTGTTTTTTCATTACCTACTTCATTCTTAAGAATACTTATATAATCATCTTTATTTTCATTTTCTTCGTTTTCATGTAGATATTTAGCTTGTAATAAAGATGATAATATTATAATATCATCTTTATTATTATACTTTTCATTATTAAAGTCTATACCTAATATATCTTTAAAAAAATCGTATTTTTTATTTTCATTATCAACAGTATTATTGTAATTATTAATGATTTTGCTAAAAGTCTTATAAACATCAATATCAGAAGATTCTACTTTATCTAATTTTTCACACAAATCATATAAATTATTTAAGAAAAGATTATCTTTTTTTACTTCTTTTATATTAATATTATATTTACTTATTGTTTCTAATGATAATTTTATTTCAGTTTGTTTTGTTTCATCTAATTCATTAAAATCACTCCTTATTTTATTATGTAGATATAATTTTTCATGATCTTTTTCATCATAAATATAAAGTTTTTTAATATTTTCCATTAATTCATCGACTTCTCTATTACTAATTCTATAAATAATTATTACAAATAAGAGAATTATACTTATAATTACAAGTACTGCAAAACTTCTATGAATATTCCATAATTTAAAATTTTCAAAACTATTTGATTTTTCACCTACAAAACGAGATATATTTTGTATAATAAATAATAATGCTACTATAATTGTTATAATTATAGATATTACTTTGAAAAACTGTAATATAGTTTCGTTAATATCTAATGATAAATTACAAAAAGTATTAGGGTATTTATTGTATTCTGCTTTATTTATATAATAATTTACTATTTTAAATCCAAATAAATCTTTTATAATTCTTTTATCATTATAATATGCTTTTTTTATAATATTTTCATCGTCGTCTCCTAAAAAAATTAATAAGTTGTAAAAATTATTGAAACATAAAATAATTATGATAAATAAAATTAATATAGCATATGTTGTAAATATAAATTCATATATACCAGCATTTTTTTCTTTATCTGACATTTTATTGTTATTCTACTTTATAAATAATTAATATTTTAAATAACACCCAATATTGCATCTTTGAGGGTATCAATAATAATTATAATATTTATCATAATTATAGTTAGAGTTTTTTTAATTTTTACATCACCACTATAATTATAAATAATCATTAAAATTAATATAATTATTACAGAGCAAAAAACTAATTCTAAAGCCAGATATAAATTAAAATAATATACAGCTCTTCCAAAGTCTATTTCATTATTAGTTTTTTTTAAAAAATCATTAAATTTAATAATTTTAGCATTAAGTTTTTCTTCAATATTTTTCGGAGATAAATTTTCTAATAAAAGTTTAATATCTTCATCTTCTTTATATGTAACTTCATTTATTTCATAATATTCTTTGTATTTTTCAATAACCTTGTCTTTTATACTATTTATATCACGTTCTATTTTAAGATTATCTAACTTAGCATTTAATAATGAACGTAATAATAATGTATATTCAATATCCTCGTCTATTTTATCGTCTCCTATAATTACTCTTTCATTAAATAATATTTTATTTAGTTTATTAATTATATTCGGGTCATCTTCATTATTATGAATAAAATATGAATATATTATATATATGAATAAACTAGAAGAAATATAATCTAATGTGATATTTTTATCGATTTTTTTATTTAGAATATGCTCTAAATATTTTTTTATTTGTGGTTCTATTTCATAATTATATATTTTAAATAATTTATTTTTTTTAAGACATAATTCTAAATATTTATCAAGGTTCTTTTTTTTTTCTATATCATTTATGTCTATTATACTTTCTTCAATCATATTGACATTATTTTTAGATAGACTTTTTAATATTGAAAAATTATTATAATATAAATTTTCCTTATTATCGTTTAATTGTTCTATATTTATAATAGTATATATATTCTCTATTTCACCTCTTACATAATCATCAGGTTTAATTAATTCTAAATATATTTTATTATATATTCTATTATATACATTATCTATGAAGATATTTTTATAAATAATACTATGTGATATACAATATATTATTATTAATGCTAATACAATAATATATTCCGTTTTATTTTGAAATAAATAATATATTATATTATTTCCTTCAGTACCTTCTTTAATTAGATAATTTACTAATAATATATAAGTCTCAAATATTAATACTGAAAATACGATAATTATTATTAGAAGTATTAGTAATAATATAAACTCATAAAGTTTATTAGATATGTGTAAATATAAATATGATGCTTTATTATCATATAATTCAGGTATATTATACAAACTATCTTCATTTTTATAATATATTGCTTCATATTTATAATATTTTACATCTTTATCATCTTTATCATCATTATAATGTGACTTTAATATTAAAATATTATTATTTGAAATAATTAAACTATTTAAGAGATTTGCTTCTTTTTGCGAAAGTTCAATTATCTCATTATCCCCAGGTTTTCTATAATTATCTTTATTTTGCATATATAAAAATATCTTTTCAATATCTTTATTAAAATATTGTTTATTATAGACATCTATTGTTGAATTTACAATACGTTTTAACTTCATTTTTTCATCTTTTTTTCTACTCATCTTGTATATATAATTTATTAACATGAAATTATAAACATCTTTAAGTTTTAAGAATATTGAGTTTTCATATATATTCTCTTTAAATATTGCATTAATACTGTATAAAGTATATAAATTAAAGTTTATAATACATATAATTGTAAGTATTATTATAATAACTACTATAAATATAATTATATATTTTATCACAGTATCTACAATATATTCATTTATATTATCTAATATTAATCTCATTATAATTAAAATGTTTTATAACCTTTATCTATATTTATAAATTAATAATTATAGCAATTGTAAAAACTATTATTGAATATATTATGCTTATTATAAATGTAATTGATTCGTCATTCAAATAATCATCTATATCGTTATAATAACCATTTTTTAAAACATTTAAAAAAGTCCATTCAAAAAATACAAAGAATATAATTGCTATAAGTGAAAGTATTATAGCTGGGATAGATGCAAATATTAAATTAAATTTATATAATATAGTATTATAATCTTTATTTTTTATAATATTATGAGAATAAGTATTTATTTGTCCTCTTATTTCATCATAAGTTCCCTTAACCTCATTATCGTTTGACTTAATAATTTCTAATATTCTTGCTCTATCTAATATATCTTCAAACTTTGGAAATATAAGGTTCTTCTTAAAATTTGATAATGATATAAAAAAGCAATTCGATGATTTTTCACAAATACTAGTATTTTTATCATTATCTTCTTTATCTTCTTTATCTTGATACATAGACATTTTAAAATTATCGTGATAAAATGAAATATCAGTAGATAAAATATATGTGAATAATAGTTTATTTTTATCTTCTTCTGAATTTTTTTCTACAAAAGTTTTTAATTTATCTATTGGAGAGTTATAATCATTTTTAATTAAAATATTATAAAGATTACATAATCTGTATTTTTTAACAACATTGTCTATTGATTTCATATTATCTTTTACGTCACTTTCTGTTTTATTCCAACCAATATTTGAATAAATAATTATACAACCATAATATATAAAAGAAAATAGTACGTATAATCTCAGTATATTTATAATATTATATTCTGTTTCAGACTTTATAGACATATTAAAATATTTATCATATCCGAATATTTCAAGTTCATTTATCATTTTATTATTATTAAATCCTCTTAAATTATTAGCAATAGTATTACCGTAAAATATAATAAATAATATGGTAAATACTATGAAGCAAATATATATTCGTGATATCATATATTCTTTTTCATCACATAATGAATAGTTCATACTATCATATCTTGGAGCTTCACTTCTAATTGGCGAAGTATTTAATATAAATCTACTATTTATAAAGTTTAACAAATGTATTAAATTGATTATTAAATTAATTAAAAATAATAATAGTATTATCATATATATTATATTAGAAATACTAAGAATTCCCATTTATAAATATTAAATATTAAAAAAATAATTATAATGCTTTAAAAATCCATAATAACAAGAATATAGATATAGGATAACTAAATCTTAATAAGAACTCTTGGAAGTCTGTTAAAACATTATCACCTATATATTTTGATATATAGTAGGTACTTAATCTATCTATTGAAATACCAAGTACAATTACTAAAGAAAATAATGCCAACTTTAAAACCTCTGACTTTTTCATATTCATTCTATCAAGGAAAGTATATTCGAAACGTCTCTGATTATAAATATTATCTGATTGTTGAGATTGATTTTTTATTTCATTTTGTTGCTTTTGTTGCTTTTGTTGCATTTGTTGCATTTGTTGCATTTGTTGCATTTGTTGTATTTGTTGTTGTTGTTGTTGTTGTTGTTGTTGTTGAGAAACTACATCATCGTTTGAAGAATCTTGATGAGAAGCCATTTTATGTATTTGATGTCCTGATATTTTTGAAGAATATACAGTGTCTTTTTTTTCTATATCTGATATTGAGTTTATATTTTCGTCAGCACCATATAATAAATTTAATTCAGTCATAATATCTATATATGTATATTATAATTATTAATATTATAATATATTAGTATAAGAGATTAAATGTTGAAAAACTTTGATTATGAAAGTTTATTTAATAATATGTCACTGATATTTGCTATTGCAATTTTCATAATAATATTATATAGTTGTCTTTTTAAGAATAATATAGAATTATTCTCAGATACTGTAACTACTACAGTCGAAACTACAACAACAAATGAAACAGTTGTTGAAAAGTCTGCAAAAGGCGAAGTAATAATAGGTTCTATAACAAGTATTGATATAAAATCATTAGATGATATAGAAACTCCTATAGACGATAAAAGTAAATTAATTTTCCCTGAACCAACAGATAAAACAGGTAAAATAGCGACTGGTAAAATAATATTTGACGATAAAAAAATGAAAAATATTAGTATAATAAATCCTGGTTCTGGTTATGATGGAACAGAGAAGGTAAAAATAGATAATCACGAATTAAATATAATTATTGACGGTGTTTCGTCTGTAAAAATTACGGAAGGAGGAAGTGGTTATGTGTTCACACCAATTGTTACATTTGAAAAACCTGGAGTTGGTGGAATTATAGCTACAGGAACAGCTGTAATGAAAGATGGAATTATAAAAAGTGTTAAAATAGATAGTGCAGGTTCAGGTTATAAAGGTGGGGAAAAAGTGAATTTTGCGACACCTAAAGAATCAAATGAAGCAAAAAATCCAAAAATACCTGTATCATCAGATGAAAAAAAGAAAATAAAGGCTTTATTAGAATCTTGTGATAAAATTGAAAGTGATAAAAAGAAGGTATTCTTAAATGATCTAAATAGTGATAATTTAAGAACCGTACAAGTGAATGAATTACTTTCAATATTACAAAACTAATATTATTCAAAAATATCATTAATATTAAAAAATTTATTATATTCTTGTAGTTTTATACCATCTTCGTTAAATTCTTTTTCTTTTTTAATATATGTTTCTATATTATCTCTTGAGAAGTCTTCATCATCATCATCGTCATCATCATCACCTTCAATATCTTCTTGTTTATATTGATATTCTATATAATTCATCTTATATTCTGGATTTAATACAGAACCGGTAGGAAAGTTTTTCTGAATAGGTTCATAATAATATATAGCGAATACGATGTTATGATTTACACCTTTAAAATCATATAATGTACCATTATTTGTTTCAAATTTTAATGTCATTCTAGATAATTTACCAATTGGATGAAACTCTCTAACAGGTAATTTTGTTATACTTAGTTTTTCATTATTAATACCGATATTATCTACACGAAACTTAGCTAAACCAAGAGAAACTTTTGAATAAGACAATGATCTATATAAATGTTCTTCTATTTCAGGACATCTCATAATAATGTATTTATTACCAATAAAATAAACAATACCTGGAGATATTATAATATATTTATCCACATTAACACTATTAAATTCTTTATTTTGATTATCATTTAATATACTGTGAAATATTTTATTCATTATAGAATTATCATATATCTTTTTATAAGCATATCTATTATTTGTATTACTTGAATTATATAAGTCAAATCCTACGTTTTCTGAAATAGTCGATCTCTTCATATCTAATATAAAAGGAAGTTTAGAATAGATATCCATTAAGTTTGTTAATTCAGATGGTTCAGAATGTTTTTTAAAACCTATTTCAAAATCTTGTATTTCGTCATAATTACTAAAAAAAGTTTTCAGAGTATAATCACCTGGATAAATTATTATCTTGTTAAATATATCTTTATAATCTATAAGTTTATTATATCCTTCATTTTCTATTATATTATTATCTAATTCTTCGTTCATTTTATACCAAATAGGTAAACTTTTCATACTTTCATTATTCATACATTGTATTATTTCATCTGGTGTAAGAACTTTATTATATATTTTAAAGTCTTTTATTAAAGCATTATTTGAAAACCAATCACCGTTGATTTGATCTACATTATATTTTTTCCCGATATATTTATGTGTATAAAATACATTTTTTATAGATTGTGTTGAATTATGACTTTTTGATAAACTTGTTATACCATTAATATATACTTTCCATTCATTTTCATATGAAATAGTCCAACTAATATGTGTAAAAACTCTCAAATCAAGATCTTGTATTAATAATATATTTAATTCATTTCCTATTCTAAACTTAATATCAAAAATATATGTGTCATTTAATGTTGCAGGTGATTGTTTTATTATTTCTATTATAATTGGACTACGTAAAGATGTATTTTCATTTATAAGGTGATTATATCGAAAGTCTAATATATTATACGAGTTATCATCTCCAATATTAGGTTTATAAGATGCATTAGCTTTTAATGTTAATGAGAATGTAATTCCTTTTAAATCACCTCCAATATCATTATCATTATTATAAATATTATATAAATTTATACTATCACTTAAAGAAGCATATATACCATCAGAAAGATTTAATGCGTTTTGAGATATTTTATTTCCTATATTATTAGTATTTATTAAATGTAAATAACTTTTATTTTTTTCATATATACCATCTTTAATTAATGTTTCTTCATCATCTTTTCCTATAAAATAATATATTGTATTATTTTCAACATCTACATTATACATTGTTCTAGGAATACTTGCATCTATAATTTCCATACCAATAATATTTTTAAAAGGTGTTGCAAAATCAACAACATAATTATTTGGAGATGGGTATATATTTCTATCACGATCTTTACTATCAATTAAGAATGTAAAACTTTGTTTAATACTATTATTTTTAAGATAACTAATATCTTCTATTGACATTTAATATTATATACTATAATTATTAATATTGTAGAGTTTTTAAGTGAAAGAATGTCTTTAGAGTAGTGAGTTATTTTAATAATCTACTCATTTTCCTTAAGTAGCAGAATATACTATGTGATTACTATTTATTTTATTAAGTTATAAGAGAATATATATTGAGTACATAATTAATTATTTAGAAAAGATTTAGAAGTTTTAAGAATATTGAGAGATTAAAAAGATTATGTACTCATTTTCCTTAAGTAGCAGAATATACTATGTGATTACTATTTATTTTATTAAGTTATAAGAGAATATATATTGAGTACATAATTAATTATTTAGAAAAGATTTATAAGTTTTAATAATTTAATGAAAATAAAAAGATTATGTACTCGTTTTCCTTAAGTAGCATAATATACTATGAGATCACTATTTGTTTTAATAAAGTTATGAGAGATTATATTTTGAGTACATAATTAATTATTTAGAAAAGTTTTATAAGTTTAAAGAATTTCAAGATATAAAATTAATTATGTACTCGTTTTCCTTAAGTAGCAGAATATACTAAGTGATTACTATTCGTTTTAATAAAGTTATAAGAGAATATATATTGAGTACATAATTAATTATTTAGAAAAGATTTAAAAGTTTTAAAAATATTAAGAAAATAAAAAGATTATGTACTCATTTTCCTTAAGTAGCAGAATATACAAAGTGATTACTATTTATTTTAATAAGTTATGAGAGAATATATTTTGAGTACATAATTAATTATTTAGAAAAGATTTAGAAGTTTCAAGAATATTAATAAAAATAAAAAGATTATGTACTCATTTTCCTTAAGTAGCATAATATACTAAGCGATTACTATTTGTTTTTAATAAAGTTATGAGATAATATATATTGAGTACATAATTAATTATTTAGAAAGATTTAAGAAGTTTTAAGAATATTGAGAGATTAAAAAGATTATGTACTCATTTTCCTTAAGTAGCAGAATATACAAAGTGATTACTATTTGTTTTAATAAAGTTATAAGAGAATATATATTGAGTACATAATTAATTATTTAGAAAAGATTTAAAAGTTTTAAAAATATTAAGAAAATAAAAAGATTATGTACTCATTTTCCTTAAGTAGCAGAATATACAAAGTGATTACTATTTATTTTAATAAGTTATGAGAGAATATATTTTGAGTACATAATTAATTATTTAGAAAAGATTTAAAAGTTTTAAAAATATTAAGAAAATAAAAAGATTATGTACTCATTTTCCTTAAGTAGCAGAATATACAAAGTGATTACTATTTTTTATAATAATATTATTTAGAATATATTTTGAGTACATAATTTTAATTTTAGAAAGATTTAAAAGTTTTAAAAATATTAAGAAAATAAAAAGATTATTTACTCATTTTCCTTAAGTAGCAGAATATACAATGAGATTACTATTTTTTATAATAATATTATTTAGAATATATTTTGAGTACATAATTTTAATTTTAGAAAGATTTAAAAACTTTCAATGAATTTAAGAAAATAAAAAGATTATTTACTCATTTTCCTTAAGTAGCAGAATATACTAAGTGATTACTATTCGTTATAATAAAATTATAAGAGAATATATATTGAGTACATAATTAATTATTTAGAAAGATTTAAGAAGTTTTAAGAATATTGTGAGATTAAAAAGATTATGTACTCATTTTCCTTAAGTAGTATAATATACAATGAGATCACAATGTATTTTCATAAAATTATAAGAGAATATATATTGAGTACATAATTAATTATTTAGAAAGATTTAAGAAGTTTTAAGAATATTATGAGATTAAAAAGATTATGTACTCATTTTCCTTAAGTAGTAGAATATATTTTCATAAAATTATAAGTGAATATATATTGAGTACATAATTAATTATTTAGAAAGATTTAAGAAGTTTTAAGAATATTGAGAGATTAAAAAGATTATGTACTCATTTTCCTTAAGTAGTATAATATACAATGAGATCAGAATGTATTTTCATAAAATTATAAGAGATTATATTTTGAGTACATAATTAATTATTTAGAAAAGATTTAGAAGTTTCAAGAATATTGAGAGATTAAAAAGATTATGTACTCATTTTCCTTAAGTAGTAGAATATATACAAAGAGATCAGAATGTATATACTAAGTGGGCGAAATAAGAATACTTTATTTAATTAATAAGATCGCAATGTATAATGTATAATACTAATCGATTAATAAAGAATCTTCTTTTTTATAAGATAATATATATTGAGTACATAATTAATTATTTAGAAAAGATTTAGAAGTTTTAAAAATATTAAGAAAATAAAAAGATTATGTACTCATTTTTCTTAAGTAGCAGAATATACAAAGTAATACATAAAGAATCTTCTTTTTTATAAGATAATATATATTGAGTACATAATTAATTATTTAGAAAAGATTTAGAAGTTTTAAAAATATTAAGAAAATAAAAAGATTATGTACTCATTTTTCTTAAGTAGCAGAATATACAAAGTAATACATAAAGAATCTTCTTTTTTATAAGATAATATATATTGAGTACATAATTAATTATTTAGAAAAGATTTAGAAGTTTTAAAAATATTAAGAAAATAAAAAGATTATGTACTCATTTTTCTTAAGTAGCAGAATATACAAAGTAATACATAAAGAATCTTCTTTTTTATAAGAGAATATATATTGAGTACATAATTAATTTTTTATGAAGATTTAATAATTTTAAGAAAATAAAAAGATTATGTACTCGTTTTCTTTAAGTAGCATAATATACTAACTGAATAACAATGTATTTTCATCAAGTTATAAGAGAATATATTTGAGTACATAATTAATTAGATAGAAAAGATTTATAAGTTTTAATAATTTAATGAAAATAAAAAGATTATGTACTCTTTTTTCTTAAGTAGCGTAATATACTAACTGAATAACAATGTATTTTCATCAAGTTATGAGAGAATATATTTTGAGTACATAATTATTTATTTTGAAAAGATTTATAAGTTTTAAGAATTTAATGAAAATAAAAAGATTATGTACTCGTTTTCCTTAAGTAGCATAATATACTATGATATTATATTGTATATACTAAGTGGTATAAATAAGAATACTTTATTTAATTAATAAGATCACAATATATATTTTGAGTACATAATTATTTATTTTGAAAAGATTTAGAGGTTTTAAGAATATTAATAAAAATAAAAAGATTATGTACTCGTTTTCCTTAAGTAGCATAATATACTATGATATTATATTGTATATACTAAGTGGTATAAATAAGAATACTTTATTTAATTAATAAGATCACAATATATATTTTGAGTACATAATTATTTATTTTGAAAAGATTTAGATGTTTTAAGAATATTAATAAAAATAAAAGATTATGTACTCGTTTTCCTTAAGTAGTATAATATACTATGTTATTATATTGTATATACTAAGTGTGCGAAATAAGAATACTTTATTTAATTAATAAAATCACAATATATATACTAAGCGATTCATAAAGAATATTCTTATTTTATAAGAGAATATAGTTTGAGTACATAATTATTTATTTTGAAAAGATTTATAAGTTTTAAGAATTTAATGAAAATAAAAAGATTATGTACTCGTTTTCCTTAAGTAGTATAATATACTATGTTATTATATTGTATATACTAAGTGTGCGAAATAAGAATACTTTATTTAATTAATAAAATCACAATATATATACTAAGCGATTCATAAAGAATATTCTTATTTTATAAGAGAATATAGTTTGAGTATATAATTATTTATTTTGAAAAGATTTAGAGGTTTTAAGAATAAAAATAAAAGATTATGTACTCATTTTCCTTAAGTAACATAATATATTAAGTAATTACTATATATATTCAATAAGTTATATCCAATATATTTTGAGTACATAATTATTTATTTTGAAAAGATTTAGAGGTTTTAAGAATAAAAATAAAAGATTATGTACTCATTTTCCTTAAGTAGAATAATATACTAAGTAATCAAATTGATTTGTATATAGTTTGTTTTAATGATTTATTTACTTTACTATATTTTTTCTTACGTATTTTTTCTTTAAGTTTAGGAAAATATTCTAGAATAAAGTCTGTTATTTCATTTTCATTATTATATTTATATATTTTCAAAAAGTTATTAAAATAAATATAAAATATTGTTTTATATACAATATAACAATATGAATGTGTTTTTTCATACCATTCATTATCAGATTGTTTGTTTAATATTTTATATGATAAAAGTAAATTATATTCTCTATCTTTTTTTAATAAAAGTTTAAAACTTACATTATATTCGATTGAATAAAAAATAGTATTAATAATACATGCGAATGTTTCTACAATAGCTTCATTCGGAATTAGAACACAATCTTTTCTAATATTACAAAAGTTTTTAAGCTTATCTAAATTAGAATTCTTCCATATTTCATTATGTATTAATTTATGATGATGTATTAATTCGTGTATCATAACTTTTTCATAATCTTCCTTTCGCAATATATATATATTATCATTATTAATATAAGTAAATCCTCCATTTATATTTTCAGCATTAATAGAATGATTTATATTTGGTAATTTTCTTTTCATAGGATTTAATATCAAATAATAATTAAATGATTTCTTAATTTCATATAATTTTGCTGTTAAATATACACGATATATACTATTACATAAATGTTCTTCTATATTCTTATTCATATCTCCAATCATAATAACGTAAATATTTACATCTTTATAAGATATATTATAACATCTATTGCATTTATCTATATATTTCTTAAAACAATGAAAATCAAATAAAGGATCTTTTATTGAAATAGTTTCTTTGAACTCATCAAATATATTTATATTAATAAGTTTTATAGTACAATCTTTAATGTTAAAGTTGTAATTTTTCTTGAATATTTTATATATATTTTCTATTTTTATTGGATAAATTAAATTCATATAATAAAAAATTGTTTACACTCCTTAATAATAATACATATATATTTATTTTCTTTTAGTTTTGAACCAATTAATAATAATTTTGTTGACATTATATCATTATCAACCCATAATATTGCACGTTCTATGAACTTTCTACATATTGTAGTTTTAATAGTATTTTTAAAGTTAAATTGATTAATATCACAAGTCCAAACATTTTTATCATCTAAATATTCCCATTTATTTTTTTCAATATATCTAAAGTTATCTTTTAATAATTTATGAATTACAATACAAATATCGTAATCAGAACCATTTATTATACAATTATCTATAATTTCATCAATGCTGATATTCATTTATTTATTATAATATATATAATAAATACAAATAATGCTTATTTATAAAAATAAAGGTAATAATGCAATATCAGCAAGTGTTAAAACATATTTAACACATCAACGATGTATTCAATTAACTTTCGAACAATACAAAGATAAAGAATATATTAATGATAATATGTGCTGTATTGAAGTTGAAACTGTAGGTAATAATATTAAAAATACAATAATAGCTAAATTAAATGATATAAGAAGAGAAATTATACCTCCATTTAAACCTCGTGGAAATACTTTAATACCATTGCCTATATACGTAATTATAGCAAAAAAACTTGAAAGTGATCCAGCCTACAATATTGTTACAAAACTTATAAAAGAGGTTAAAGATGATGTATTAAAAAGAGAAATAGACAAAATATCAGGAGAATTAGATAGTACTTCTTTAAAAAAATTTATATTTAAAGGAAATTATAAAGTTGTAATATATGTACCAAACTTAATGAATTTAAATAAAAAGTTTTGTTATTTTCCATCATTAGATGCTTTTTCAAAACAAAATAGATGGATGGAACTATTAGTTAGTAAGTTTTCATTTTATTTAACTGTTATTAAAAATGATATTGATTATACAAGCGATTTAATAAGAAAAAGTGGTGGTGAAAATAAATATTATAGTCAATCAAAAACAAAATTGAATAGTGATGCAAGAAAGATGAAGAAAAAAAATGAAGAAAATTATAAAGATGATTATTTATATAATAATTTGAATGCTACATGTTATGATATGGGTTGTTATTCGGAAGCAGGTGAAGATTTAAAAGAAATGATTCCACAATATACAACAGATAAAACTCAAATGGATAATAATATTAAAACAAAATCACCATATTATCCTTCAAAATGTTTCCAAATGCCTGATTATAAAAAATGGATGATTGATGATAGTGGAGAAGATAAAGAATCAAAAAAAAAGATTGCTGAATTTCAAAAAAAGGTTATTGATGAAATTGCTGATTACGATGGTCCAACTGATGATGTAGCAGGTTTAATTAAAACAGCTATTGCAGATACTCGTAAAGAGGTTTACCCAAAAGCTGGTAAAAAGTCCCATGAATATGGAAAAGTTTATAATAATAGTATTTTGAAAGATCTTTCAAGAAGATATAATAAATATCCAGGAATACCAGAAATAACATTTCCTATTTATCAATTAAATGAAAATGATACAGACTTTAAAAATTTAGTTCATTATATGCCTTGGAAAAATATATTATTACAACAAGATTACGTTATAAATGATGGTGAAAGTTTTGAAATTGACAATTTATCATTTAAATCATTTGATAATTCATGTTTAATTAGATTTGATAATAATGGCTTTTTGTCAATTTATAAAAAAACAGGAAATATCTATAAAAAAACAGGTATTGTTATTGGAGCAGAAAATATAAATATGAAAAAATATACTGAAAGAATAATAAAATATGAATTAGGAATTATTAATATATACGGTAAAGAAAATAATGGAGAATCTGATAATAAAGGATCGATACCATTGAATATAAAAGGTTTTAAACCACCACTTAGTATTATATTGACAAATGATGGAAAAATAATAACATATGATATGGGAGTTAATAAAGTTTCTAAGTAATAATATATAAAAATAATAAAGATAAAATAATACATAATAATAATATAGAAGAATGGTAAATAACGAATGGGATATATTAGATTTATATTTTAAAGATCATAAATATCCTTTTACAGGACATCATTTAGATAGTTATAGAGACTTCGTAAAAACACAGATACCTTATATTATTAAGTCTTATAATCCTATTACTATGATTAAATATGACGATTCTCAAAATATGAAAATGAAAGTTGATGTATATATTGGAGGAGAAAATGGTGATGACATATATATCGATAGACCTACTACATATGAAGATGGTACACCTAAATTAATTACACCTAATGATGCACGTATGAGAAATTTAACATATGAAACACATATATTTGCTAAAGTTTTCATTCGTATAACAACCGACGACACAGCAAACACTTTTACAAAAAACTTTAACAATGTTGCTATTGGAAGTATACCTATTATGTTACATAGTGATGCATGTATATTAAAAAATCAAGGTTCAAACATATTAAGAAGATTAGGTGAATGTCCTTATGATTCAGGAGGTTATTTTATTATAGATGGTAAAGAAAAAGTAATTATAGCGCAAGAAAAAATAGTAACAAATAAATTATTTGTGAATATTTTAAAAGATGATCCTGATGGTTTCGGACATAAAGGAGTTATAAGATGTGTATCAGATAAAGGAGCTTTAGCCCCTCGTTCAGTTGAGTTTTATCATGTAAAACTACCATTATTAGATGGAGGATTATTTCAAGATGATGAAATAAATAATGAATATCAGACGACAAAAAAAAATATACATGGTTCAATTCATGTATCATTACCTTCTTTTAATAGTAAGATACCATTATTTGTATTATTTCGTGCATTAGGTATAGAAAGTGATAAAGAAATATATAAAACAATTTTTGGAAATAATTTAAATGATATTGAAAAAAATTATTTTGATAACTTTATAAGACCTTGTGTTTTAAGTTCAAATTACATACATGATGGTAAGGTTTATAATATATTTACACAATCGGATGCTATTAATTATTTAAAATTTAAAGTTACTTATGGAACAATAGAACACGTAAAGTCAGTTTTAACTATGGATGTTTTTCCTAATATTGACGATTTTAACAATAAGGGAAAATATTTAGGATATTTGGTTTTACAATTTATTAAAAGTGTAATAGATATATTACCATTAAGTGATAGAGATAGTTATATATATAAACGTGTTGATATTAGTGGTTTTATGTTAGCAGAACTTTTTCAAGAAGCTTATCAAAAGTTAAGAGATAATACACGTAATTGGATGGATAGCACTTATTATTATGGTTCTTGGAAACAACAGGACAATTATGATAATTTTATTAATGATAATAATATATATAAATTGGTAAACTCAATGGCGATTACAGAAACTTTTGGAAAGTCATTGAAAGGAAGATGGGGACTTGTATCAAATGAAGATCCTGAATTAGGAAAAGTACAAGATTTATCAAGAATTAGTTATATTGGTTTTATGTCACATTTAAGACGCGTTAATATACCAATTGATAGAAGTATTAAGGTTACAGGACCTCATAGATTACATTCACAACAATGGGGTATGATGTGTCCTTTTGAAAGTCCTGATGGTGGATCAGTTGGTTATCTAAAAAACTTATCATTATTAGCAAAAATTACTGCAGGTATTGGAGTTGTGAATATAAAGAAATGCTTAATAGATATAGGAGTAATTCCTTTAATAAAAAGTAATATATATTCGAATAAAAATATAACAAATGTTTTTATAAATAGTACATTATTTGGAATAACAGGAGATCCTATATTTATAACTAGAATATTGAAAGCTTATAGACGCAATGGATTAATAAATATATTAATTTCTATTTCTTGGAATATTAGTTTAAATGAATTGCGTATTTTTACAGAAGCAGGGAGACCATGTAGACCTCTATTAATTTTAAAAAGAAATAAACTAAATAATACAAATGAAATTATAGTCTATAATAATGATTGTACGAATTGGTTTGATATGTTAAATGGTAGATATATTAAATTAAAAGATTCTGAAAAAACAGATGATTATTATTATAGAGATATATATATAAATCCACTTGAATCTAATAAAGAATATTCAAGTAATGGAGGAGATTATTCTACATATGATAGTAAATACTTTAATTCTACATATACAGGTCTTGGTGGAAACTTAATTAGTAATTTAACAAATACTTTTGAAAACATTACTGGTGGTAATCATGATGATAGTGATTCTATGGATGATAATGAAGATGTAGATAATGATGATATGTTTTATAGAAAAAAATATGAGAAAATCTTAAAAATTCTAGAAAAAACCACATCATGTATTGAATATTTAGATAATGAAGAATCAGATACATCTTTAATTGCTATGACAAAAGATGAAATTACACCATATCATACACATATTGAAATACATGCTTCTACAATTTTAAGTGTAGTTAGTGGTAATATACCAATGTGTAATCATAATCAATCTGTACGTAATGTATTCCATGCAGCACAATCAAAACAAGCAATTGGTATGTATGCGACTAATTTTAATAATCGCTTTGATACAATGAGTTATATATTACATTATCCTCAAAGAGCTATTATAAATACAAGAATAGCACAATATACATCAAGTGACTATATGGCTAATGGTTTCAATACTATTGTAGCAATTATGACATATAGTGGATTCAATCAAGAAGATAGTATTATGATTAATAAAGCATCTATACAACGTGGTTTAAACTCTTTATCATATTATAAATCTATTACAGCAACATCTAAAATAATATCAATTAATGAACGTATAATTTTTGGTAATCCTATAAAAATGAAAGAAGAAGGTATAAAAATATTAGGTATTAAGAAAAAAGATTATTCTTTTATAGATGAAAAAGGTTTTATAAATAAAGGTACTTATATACCACCAGGTCAAGAAGTAATAATTGTAGGAATGTTAAATGTAAAAGAGGTTTATAAAGAGGTTAAAAAAGGGGTTTTTATAGAACAAGTAAAAGAAACTATATACACAGATATTTCAATAAGTACTGATAATTCTCTTTATGGTACTGTAGATAAAGTATATATTTCAAATAAATTAGCTGGTGAAGATTCTATTATATGCAAGGTTAGATTCTTAAAAATCAAAAAACCAGAATATGGAGACAAGCATTCGTCGAGACACGGACAAAAAGGAGTAATAGGAATTATAATACCTGAAGAAAATATGCCATATACTAAAGATGGTGTACGTCCAGATATTATAATTAACCCTCATGCTATTCCTTCACGTATGACAATAGGTCATCTTGTTGAATGTATATTTGCTAAAGTGTGTTGTCTAGATGGATTATTAGGAGATGCTACTGTTTTTATTCCTGTTGAAAATGAAGCAATATATAAAAGATTAGAAGATAATGGTTATAATAAACATGGTAATGAAATTTTATATAATGGATTTACAGGAGCACAAATAGAAAGTGAAATATTTATTGGTCCTACATATTATTTTAGGTTAAAACATATGGTTGCTGAAAAAATTAATGCTCGTGGAATTGGTAAGTTAACAGGATTAACAAGACAACCCACTGAAGGTAGACGACGTGGTGGAGGATTACGTATTGGTGAAATGGAAAGAGATACAGTATTAAGTCATGGTATTTCATTATTTATTAAAGAAAGTATGATGGAAAGATCAGATAAATATTCTTGGTGTGCTTGTAAAAGATGTGGAACACTTGTAGCATTTAATATAAAAGCAAATATCAACACTTGTAGAAATTGTAATAATGATGATGTAGCCGTTATACAAACTCCATATGCTTTCAAACTTTTAATTCAAGAATTAGAAACTATGGGAATACAATTACGTATTAATACTGAAAATATAGATCTTCCACCAGAACAGATAGAAATACAAAGATATGATGGGGATGATGACGAAATAAATAATAATGAAGATATAATCGATACATTAGATTATTATGACGATATTGTCGATAATTTTGATAATCCAAATATCATTAAAGATGAAAAAGTGTGGGAAGATACATATGATGATAATTTTGAAAAAATAATAGGAGGGAATTATCGTATAAATCAATATGGTGGTGATGTAAGTGAGGTGAGTGTAATTGATGGTGGTGTTGTAAGTGATGATGGTGGTGTTGTAAGTGATGGTGGTGTTGTAAGTGATGATGGTGGTGGTGTTGTTGTAAGTGATGATGTTGTTGTAAGTGATGATGTTGTTGTAAGTGATGATGTTGTTGTAAGTGGTGATGTTGTTGTAAGTGATGATGTTGTTGTAAGTGGTGATGCTATTGTAAGTGATGATGGTGTTATAAGTGATGGTGATGGTGTTGATGCTATTGATGGAGGTGATGTAAGTGATGATGGTGACAACACAAATAAAGAATCTTTCAAAAATAATAGTTTATACGAAGGAGGATATATTATAAATAATGAATATAATAGTGATAGTAGTGAAGATCATTAAAATTACTTGTAATTGTAAAACACATCTTATTTTATATTGATAAATAAATATATAATCTATTTATAAGAAAATAGATAGATAAAATACAATGGATGTTGTTGATGCTGTAATATATTGTATTTTATCAATGGTTTTTATAGTATTATCGGTTTTCGTTGGATATCTATCTTATGATTATTATAGTTATAAGTCAGATTTAGATACAACACTTATTAATACTTTTGCAAGAAACAAAGCGAAGGATGATTTATTAGAAGATAATATTACAGATAATAAAACAAGAATTATAAATACTTCAAATATATTATTTAATAATAGTAGTAATTTAAATATTAATAATTCTAATTATATAGGTAATACTTCAAATAGTTTAATTAATTATAGTAGTAATTTGAATTTTAATACTTCAAATAGTTTAATTAATTATAGTAGTAATTTGAATTTTAATACTTCAAATGTTTTAAATAATTATAGTAGTAATTTGAATTTTAATACTTCGAACTTTTATAATAATAAGATAACAAACTTACATGATAATCTTGATAGATATTTTCAATTTGGAACTAATAATAGTACTAATAAAATAACAAATAAATGGGATAATGTTCCAGTTTTAAATGCTGATTATGATAAAATTTCATTGATTAAGTCAACATCAATAACATCTGGATTGACAATAAATACTGACAATAATAACAAAAGTTTAAATGTATGTGATTTATCAGGTGGTAATAATTGTTATAAGATTGATTATACTAATAATATTTTAAAAATAAAAAATAAAAACTCAGTAGCTTCTCCTACAAAGGTTGAAATAGGATCTTTACTTATAAATACTGATCTTGATAACACAATATCTATTAATAATACTGATGATACGAAAGTTATAAAGATTGGAAAACTTCATATTAATAAAGATTCATTATCATGGGATGGTGTAGTATTAAATACTGCAGTTCCTCCAGCAGTTATTCCTGCAGTTCCTCCAGCAGTTATACCAGTAGTTCCTCCAGGAATAACTCTATAAACGCAAAAACATTACTTTGAAACGATATATTTATATAACAATTAGAAACCTTTTTTTTTAATAAAATAAGTTATAATAGCTATTATTTTATAATAAAAATAATTAATTAATATAGAGTTGAATATGAACTATAATAATATTTTGTTATTATTAATAATATTAACATATATTATTTTAGGAGTTTATTTTATAGTTATAAATACTATTTCTTCTGATAATTATAAAATAGAAGAATATATATTTTTACTATTGATTATAACATTTATAATAATTAGTGTTTTATATATCATGAGTGTTTTAGGAATATATAAAATACCCATACGAGAAAACTTTCTTACAATAGGTGGGGATAATTATGACGGTAATTGTCCTAAATATTTATTAAGAACACCTGTTACAAGTAAAAATATAAAAACAACTTATGATTCACTTAAAAATAATACTATAGGTAATGAAAAAGGAGAATATCATACAGATTATACTTGTAGAAATAATTTTCACGGAAATAATGAAAATAGTAAGTATTCAACTGATATGAGTAATACTTCTGATATATCAACAGGTGAAATGCTATTAGCATATATGTGTATTTCGAAAAGTCCGAAAAATTTGCACAAATTGTTAGAAAATAATATTTATACTTCAAAAGTTATATCTTACGTGTTAAAACCAATGTCAAATCCTCCAGATTATAAAGGAGAAATAGATTCGGGAAATTATAATGATTTAGAAGATCATATTATAAGTAATATGGATAAGGAAAAAGACAGTTTCAATTTCAATAAAGTAAATGGTCCTGTTTATATTTGCATATCACAATCTCCTCATATATATGAAAATAATGAAAATATGGATATAACATTTGCAGTAACTAAACACGGTAAATCATGTTATAAAGATGGGAAAGAATGTAATAAAAACTTATATTTAGAATATATTTTAATATATCCAAATAAAAGCAATGCTAATAAATTAAGTGATTTTATAGATATAATAAAAAAACATAAGTCTAATAGTTCTTTATGTTGGCTCAATTGTAATAATGATAAAATATATGGATGTGGATGTTTGACACAAGATGGTAATAAAGACGGTATAGATTATAAATCAAAATGTGTTCCTTCAGATAATGAACATGGTATAACAGACTATAGTATTATTTATTTTATAAATCCATATATGTTAAAAGCTCCAGATATTATATCGAGTTGGCAATATAATAAAAAGTAAAAGTTAATCGTCATTATCATCTATAAACTTAAACTTTTTGATTATATTCTCAATAGGCATAAGTTTATATTGTTCTACTTTATCCCAAAACTCATTTATTTTAGGTACAATTTTTTCCCATCCTTGAATATCAAATTTAACTCTTTGCGTATTTATTTCTACAAGTTTCCAATATATAAATTTATTAAATTTAGGTCTAATCTCAAAATCATTAGATAAATTAAAATTATTTTTTAGAATATTAATATTTTCAATACAATCGGTTGGTTTTATATTTTCATCACTGTAAATATAATAATATTCTCCATTTTTATTAATATATTCCGCTATTATACCATGATTATAATCAATATCTTTATCCAATTCTTCTAAATATAATTCTTCGCTATCAAATGTTTTGAATTGACATTCTACATAATCACATTCTGATAAATTACATACTGCTAATTGTCCTTGAATTTGTAATTTATATTTCTCAGGAATAATACCGTCTATAATTTTACGAGAATACGGACATTTAATTTCAATCATAATTCCCAATTCATTTATACCATCAGGAGATGCTCCAAAATGTTCGTTTTTTTTGTCACAAATAAGACCAAAATCATATATATTTATATTATTATTAACATGAGAATAACATCTCGATGCCATTGATTCAAACATTGTCCCCCATTTTAATGCAGGAATAGCATTATAATTAATATTATCAACAACAATATTTGCTTTTTTCTTAGCTAATGCATTACTTACATTACTTTTTTTAATAGCATCACATAAATCACTTGCTGTAAGACGAGTTTTACGTGCTTCAAACCATTCTTCGGTTCGTTGTTTGATTTCGGGTATCTTAATTAATTCTGTTAATATTTTTCTATTATTATGAATTTCTTGAACTCGAGATGTTATTAAATCAATATTTATATCTTTACAATTTGAAATAATAAATTGAGTAGCTTCTTCAAGTTTAAACTCATTATTATTCTTTATAATTTTTAATAATTCATCATCTACTATTTTATTACTGCGTTGTGATAACATATATTTATTATATATTAATATATATTTATATACTTTTACACAATATGTAATAAATGAATATTTAAAATATTTAATTTGATAATTCTTTCTCGCATTTTTTAAGATAAGCTTTTGAACTTTTAAGTTTTTTATCGAATGTTGCATTTATAAGATTATATAATTTTTTACTATTAAAGTCAATAGTAGAAGGGTCTGATGTCATTTTTTTATTTTTTGTCTTTCTATCAAATATCTCTAACAATTCTTTATCTTTATCAGTAATCAATTTATCAAATGATAATGTATCCATATTATACTATATATATATTTATAATATTAATCAATTTTTATATAGTAATTTCAAGTTTTCTACTATCAAACCCCCAATGTAGTAATGTTTGTCTTAATCGTGGATATATATTTTCATTATTATTTCCTACTTCATTAATTTTATTCTGCAATTGATTTCTAAATCGTCCATTTGGTCCTGCTGACTTCTTCCATCTATTTATTTGTCTAAGATCATCATTTGTTCTTCTCCCATTGTAAAAATTACAGTACCATTCTATCCATCCATAAGGATCTACATTTTCATTTATCCAATTTTTACTCATCCAGAACTCATAAGATGTTCCGACTTCAACTTTATAATAATTAATATTTTTATCATATTTTTCACTAAAGACTTTATTATCATCAATGTCTTTTAAAAAATTAAATCTTTTATAATGATATTGATAAACTTGATTTGTTTTTGGCGACTTTATTGTTCTAAAATAAAAACCTCCCATTATTCCTATTTTAAACATTTGTTTAGGTGTTATATTTGGGGTAAAGTCAGGATAATCTTTATATTTCATCATATATATTGAGTACATAATTAATTATTTATGAAAGTTTTATAAGTTTTAAGAAAATAAAAAGATTATATACTCATTATATATTAAGTAGTATAATATACTATGTGATTACTAATTTTTTTAATAAGTTATAAGAGAATATATTTTGAGTACATAATTAATTATTTATGAAAGTTTTATAAGTTTTAAGAAATTTAAGAAATAAAAAAGATTATGTACTCGATTTCCTTAAGTAGCATAATATACTAAGTGATTACAATTTATTTTTATTAAGTTATAAAAGAATAATAATTTGAGTACATAATTAATTATTTAGAAAAGATTTAGAGATTTCAAGAAATTTAAGAAAATAAAAAGATTATGTACTCGATTTCCTTAAGTAGCATAATATATTAAGTGATTACAATTTATTTTTATTAAGTTATAAAAGAATAATAATTTGAGTACATAATTAATTATTTATAAAAGTTTTAGAAGTTTTAAGAAATTTAAGAAAATAAAAAGATTATGTACTCGTTTCCTTAAGTAGCATAATATACTAAGTTATTTATAAAGAATATTATATTTTTACAAGTGAATATATTTTGAGTACATAATTAATTTTTAAGAAAAGTTTTAGAAGTTTTAAGAAATTTAAGAAAATAAAAAGATTATGTACTCGTTTCCTTAAGTAGCATAATATACTAAGTTATTTATAAAGAATAATCTATTTTTACAAGTGAATATATTTTGAGTACATAATTAATTTTTAAGAAAAGTTTTAGAAGTTTTAAGAAATTTAAGAAAATAAAAAGATTATGTACTCGTTTCCTTAAGTAGCATAATATACTAAGTTATTTATAAAGAATATTCTATTTTTACAAGTGAATATATTTTGAGTACATAATTAATTATTTAGAAATGTTTTAGAAGTTTTAAGAAATTTAAGAAAATAAAAAGATTATGTACTCGATTTCCTTAAGTAGCATAATATACTAAGTAAATAACATTGTATATACAAAGTGAGAGAAATAAGAATACTTTATTTTTATTGAGAATCTATTTTGAGTACATAATTAATTATCTAGAAATGTTTTAGAAGTTTTAAGAATATTAAGAAAATTAAAAGATTATGTACTCGATTTCCTTAAGTAGCAATAATATACTAAGCTATTCGCATTAAATATTTCGAAATGTTATAAAGTATATATTTTGAGTACATAATTAATTATTTAGAAATGTTTTAGAAGTTTTAAGAAATTTAAGAAAATAAAAAGATTATGTACTCGATTTCCTTAAGTAGCATAATATACTAAGTAAATAACATTGTATATACAAAGTGAGAGAAATAAGAATACTTTATTTTTATTGAGAATCTATTTTGAGTACATAATTAATTATCTAGAAATGTTTTAGAAGTTTTAAGAATATTAAGAAAATTAAAAGATTATGTACTCGATTTCCTTAAGTAGCAATAATATACTAAGCTATTCGCATTAAATATTTCGAAATGTTATAAAGTATATATTTTGAGTACATAATTAATTATATTGAAAAGTTTTGGAAGTTTTAAGAATAATGAGAAAATTAAAAGATTATGTACTCGATTTCCTTAATCAACTATAATTTATTCTAGGAGCTCCACGTGTGATCCTTGGACAAGATAATTTATTTATATTTTTCACAATTAACCATCCCTTTTCTTTATTAACTATAATTAATGTCTTTATAATTGCTTCTTTACGAACACATTCATTCAATATATGTTGTAAAGATCTATCATTTAAACTATTAATAATATCATGAATATATTCAGATTTAAAACTATCATATTCTTTTTCTAATGTGTTTTTTTTTAGTTCATTTAATATTTCATTTAATTTTGATAGATTTGGTTTTGATAATTCACATCTATCAATACCATCCATTATAGTAGTTTTTGAAGAACCATATTTTTGGTTAATATCATTGTAAAATTTATTTGCTAATTTACATTTCAATTTATATTTTATAATCCAACAAACAAATAAATTTATTATTGTTCTAAATATCTTTCTCATATCATTACAACCCTCTGTTCCTAACGTACAATCGTCATTTGTCATATCCTTTACACTAATTGGTCCCATATCTGGATGAATTAAATCAATCGTGCTATTTTGACCTCCTAATTGTGTCAATATATCAAGTTCTTTTGCAAGTTTTTCTTCGCCATTTCCTACACATTTTCGGCTACTTTTAAATGGTGTATCTTTTGATTTATCACTCCATTTATTAAATTTATCTATATTTGATTCGCTATATTGATCTTGTTTATCATTAACAATTATTAATTTTTTTGATTTAGGTTTAATACATTCAGTTGATATTGGTGTAAATACAGAAGACATCATTGCTTCTTTAAGTATAAAATAATCAATTTTTATTTAAATCAAAAAATATTATAATGCCTACACATTTAAGTAGTGATTATAAATTATCTGCAGTTAAATACTATTTATCTTATTCTAAAAATCAAATACATACCTGTAAAATATTTGGTTGTTATGAAAGAAGTATAAATGATATGGGTAGATAAATACAAATCTACAAATAATATTACACGAAAGATAAGAGATTATACATGTATAAATATGTAATAAGTTATAAGAGATATATTTTGAGTACATAATTAATTATTTTTAAAGATTTAAAAAGTTTTAAGAATATTAAGAAAATAAAAAGATTATGTACTCGATTTTCCTTAAGTAGTATAATATACAAAGTGATTACTATTTATTTTTATTAAGTAATAAGAGAATATATTTTGAGTACATAATTTTATTTTTAGAAAAGATTTATAAGTTTTAAGAATATTAAGAAAATAAAAAGATTATGTACTCGATTTTCCTTAAGTAGTATAATATACAAAGTGATTACTATTTATTTTAATAAGTTATAAGAGAATATACTATGTGATTACTATTTATTTTTATTAAGTTATAAGAGAATATATTTTGAGTACATAATTAATTATTTATAAAAGTTTTAGAAGTTTTAAGAATATTGAGAAAATAAAAAGATTATGTACTCGATTTTCCTTAAGTAGTATAATATACTATGTTATTACTATTTATTTTAATAAGTTATAAGAGAATATATTTTGAGTACATAATTAATTATTTATAAAAGTTTTAGAAGTTTTAAGAATATTGAGAAAATAAAAAGATTATGTACTCGATTTTCCTTAAGTAGTATAATATGCTAAGTGATTTCAATATATTTTTATTAAGTTATAAGAATATATTTTGAGTACATAATTAATAATTTATAAAAGTTTTAGAAGTTTTAAGAATATTGAGAAAATAAAAAGATTATGTACTCGATTTCCTTAAGTAGCATAATATACTATGAGATCACATTGTATTTTTATTAAGTTATAAAGAATATATTTTGAGTACATAATTAATTATTTATAAAAGTTTTAGAAGTTTTAAGAATATTGAGAAAATAAAAAGATTATGTACTCGATTTCCTTAAGTAGCATAATATACTATGAGATCACATTGTATTTTTATTAAGTTATAAAGAATATATTTTGAGTACATAATTAATTATTTATAAAAGTTTTAGAAGTTTTAAGAATATTGAGAAAATAAAAAGATTATGTACTCGATTTCCTTAAGTAGCATAATATACTATGAGATCACATTGTATTTTTATTAAGTTATAAAGAATATATTTTGAGTACATAATTAATAATTTATAAAAGTTTTAGAAGTTTTAAGAATATTGAGAAAATAAAAAGATTATGTACTCGATTTTCCTTAAGTAGTATAATATGCTAAGTGATTTCAATATATTTTTATTAAGTTATAAAGAATATATTTTGAGTACATAATTAATAATTTATAAAAGTTTTAGAAGTTTTAAGAATATTGAGAAAATAAAAAGATTATGTACTCGATTTTCCTTAAGTAGTATAATATACTATGTTATTACTATTTATTTTAATAAGTTATAAAGAATATATTTTGAGTACATAATTAATAATTTATAAAAGTTTTAGAAGTTTTAAGAATATTGAGAAAATAAAAAGATTATGTACTCGATTTCCTTAAGTAGCATAATATGCTAAGTGATTTCAATATATTTTTATTAAGTTATAAAGAATATATTTTGAGTACATAATTAATAATTTATAAAAGTTTTAGAAGTTTTAAGAATATTGAGAAAATAAAAAGATTATGTACTCGATTTCCTTAAGTAGCATAATATACTATGAGATCACATTGTATTTTTATTAAGTAATAAGAGAATATATTTTGAGTACATAATTTTATTTTTAGAAAAGATTTATAAGTTTTAAGAATATTAAGAAAATAAAAAGATTATGTACTCGATTTTCCTTAAGTAGTATAATATACAAAGTGATTACTATTTATTTTAATAAGTTATAAGAGAATATATAGTTTGAGTACATAATTAATTATTTATAAAAGTTTTAGAAGTTTTAAGAATATTGAGAAAATAAAAAGATTATGTACTCGTTTTTTAAAAAAATAATCAAGTATTATATATAATGAATATTTTTGAAAAATTACCTTATGATTTACAGTTAAAAGTTTATAGTTATATTATTTTTCCGCAAAATAAAGAACTGTTAGAAGATATTAAGAGTTATTACAATATAAAAAAACTATTATATATTAAATATTTATGTAAAGGGCTTATATACAATGATGATTATTGTGAATATTTAAATATTCACGTTTGGATAAATTACGATCTAAGAATATATTGGAATAACAATAAACCTTTTAATAAAAAAATAGCAAAAAATAACAAATCTAAATTTAATAAACTTCTAGCTTATAAGATTAAATATAAAAATTTCAACGATCAAACTATATATAATTATTGTAATAATTTAACGATTTCTTGCAAATTTAATATTAATACTTATATTGGATCTTTAAAAAATCACGAAAGATTATACTTTTTTAATAGTTATTAATAAAATGTTAATATTTTTTTCATTTAATCTTATCAAGACATTAAATATAATGTACTCAATTTTCCTTAAGTAGTATGATATACTATATAACTTAAGAGATTATAATATATTTATTGATAATTAATAAAAAATATATTACGAGAACATAAAAAATTATAATTATTAAAAAGTAAAAAGATTATGTAGTCATTTTCCTGAAATAAAAAAGTTTTTCAATAAATGGTATTAATATTTATCTACTCACAAAAAACTCTGATTTACATTGTTACTTAGGAACACTATGATAACAGCGATTTCCCCTTGCGGTTCTCGACATATTGTCTCTGTTTATCAATGTGTTTATTCCTTTTAGCGCAATAAACCTTGTTTTTCCCCGTATTTCAGGGTAATAATAATACTATATTATTATATCATTTTTTACATATATATAATATTATTAGAACAAATTAATACAAAATAATATAATAATATACTAAGAGTTTAATATTGTATTTTTATTAAGTTATAAATGAATATATTTTGAGTACATAATTATTTTTTTAGAGAACTTTTAAAAGTTTTAAGAATACTAATAGATTAATATTGTATTTTTATTAAGTTATAAATGAATATATTTTGAGTACATAATTAATTATTTAGAAAAGATTTATAAGTTTTAAGAATATTGATAAATTTAAAAGATTATATACTCGTTTTTCTTTAAGTAGTAGAATATACTAAGATATTTAAAAGATTATGTAATCGTTCTTCCTTAAGTAGCATAATTTACAAAGAGATTACGATGTTTTTATATAAGTTATATATAATATATTTTGAGTACATAATTAATCATTTAGAAAAGATTTATAAGTTTTAAGAATATTGATAAATTTAAAAGATTATATACTCGTTTTTCTTTAAGTAGTAGAATATACAAAGTGATTAATATTGTATTTTTATTAAGTTATATATAATATATTTTGAGTACATAATTAATTATTTAGAAAAGATTTATAAGTTTTAAGAATATTGAGAGATTATAAAGATTATGTACTCGTTTTCATTAAGTAGCATAATATACAAAGTGATTCATATTGTATTTTTATTAAGTTATAAGTGAATATATTTTGAGTACATAATTAATTATTTAGAAAAGATTTATAAGTTTTAAGAATATTGAGAGATTATAAAGATTATGTACTCGTTTTCATTAAGTAGCATAATATACAAAGTGATTCATATTGTATTTTTATTAAGTTATAAGTGAATATATTTTGAGTACATAATTAATTATTTAGAAAAGATTTATAAGTTTTAAGAATATTGAGAGATTATAAAGATTATGTACTCGTTTTCATTAAGTAGCATAATATACAAAGTGATTCATATTGTATTTTTATTAAGTTATAAGTGAATATATTTTGAGTACATAATTAATTATATTGAAAAGTTTTAGAGAATTTAAGAATATTGAGAGATTAAAAAGATTATGTACTCGTTTCCTTAAGTAGCATAATATACAAAGTAATTGGTAAAGAATATTCTCTTTTTATAAGAGAATATATTTTGAGTACATAATTAATTATATTGAAAAGTTTTAGAGAATTTAAGAATATTGAGAGATTAAAAAGATTATGTACTCGTTTCCTTAAGTAGCATAATATACAAAGTGATTCATAAAGAATATTCTCTTTTTATAAGAGAATATATTTTGAGTACATAATTAATTATATTGAAAAGTTTTAGAGAATTTAAGAATATTAAGAAAATAAAAAGATTATGTACTCGTTTCCTTAAGTAGCATAATATACAAAGTGATTCATAAAGAATATTCTCTTTTTATAAGAGAATATATTTTGAGTACATAATTAATTATATTGAAAAGTTTTAGAGAATTTAAGAATATTAAGAAAATAAAAAGATTATGTACTCGTTTCCTTAAGTAGCATAATATACTAAGAGA
>Ga0209702_10002348_pt1 | contig 33327 bp, 25 predicted proteins | sample FRY01_FD_187210 | JGI IMG/M metagenome (GOLD analysis project Ga0209702, IMG submission 187210) | Freshwater microbial communities from Lake Fryxell liftoff mats and glacier meltwater in Antarctica - FRY-01 (SPAdes) (version 2) | ecosystem: Environmental > Aquatic > Freshwater > Ice > Glacier...
CTAATAATATCATCATTTAAGTTTGTAGAAATAAAATTAGAAGTATCTGCAATATAATTTGAAGTATTAGTATTGGTGCTAAGAATATCATCATTTAAGTTTGTTGAAATAAAATTAGATGTATCAGAAATATAGTTTGAAGTATTATTATTAGTATCAACAATATAGTTTGAAGTATTAGTATTAATTCTAATACTATCATTATTTAAGTTTATTGAAATAATATTTGAAGTATCTAATATATAATTTGAAGTATTATTATTAGTATCAACAATATAGTTTGAATTATTAGTATTAGTGTTAAGAATATCATCATTTAAGTTTGTTGAAATAAAATTGGATGTATCACCGATATAGTTTGAAGTATTAGTATTAGTACTAAGAATATCATCATTTAAGTTCGTTGAAATAAAATTAGAAGTATCAAGAATATAATTTGAAGTATTATTATTAGTATCATGAATATCATTATTTAACTTTGCTGAAATTATATTAGATGTTGATAATATATTTAAATCTGTATCTTCTATTGTATCATTTAATCTTGTTGAAATAAAATTAGACGTATTCATTGTATAGTTTGAACTATTAGTATTAGTGTTGAGAATATCATCATTTAAGTTTGTTGAAATAAAATTAGAAGTATCCCCAATATAGTTTGAAGTATTAGTATTAGTATCTGCAATATAATTTGAAGTATTAGTATTTGTGTTAAGAATATCATTATTTAAATTTGTTGAAATAAAATTGGATGTATCAGCGATATAGTTTGAAGTATTAGTATTAGTATCCCCAATATAGTTTGAAGTATTACTATTAGTGCTAATAATATCATCATTTAAGTTTGTAGAAATAAAATTAGAAGTATCTGCAATATAATTTGAAGTATTAGTATTGGTGCTAAGAATATCATCATTTAAGTTTATTGAAAATACATTAGAAGTATCCAATATGTAATTAGAAGTATCTAATATAACATTTCTATTATTTTTCATGAAATACCCGCCGATTGAAATATCTTTAGAAATATCAACATTACCATCATCATTAAATATAATAACATTGCTTGTTATGCTATTTGATGCACGCTTAATGCAAAATAAAGAATTAGAATTAGAAATCGTCCAATCGCATTTCGTATTGTCTCCAAAAATTTCATTATTACCTTGTTTGAAGTCTATATTAACAGTTCCATCTCCCGATTCTCTATCGTCTTGAAGAGTTAATGTAACATTACTTTGAACTAAATGTAAAAGTGTTCTAGGATTTGTTATACCATAACCTATATTTAATATATCCATTGATTAAATATATAGGTTCTTCTATCTATATAATTAATATTAATATTAAATAAAAAAAATGCGCTATTAATGAAATTTAGTTTTAAGTTCATTAATCTCTTTTTGTTGATTATTTATTTTTTCTGTTAATTCTTGTATTGACTTTGTTAATAGTGGAATAATCGAAGAATAATCTATAGAATAATTATCATTATTGTTTGATGGACGATTAACAACATTTGGAAATATAGTTTCAATTTCTTGGGCTATAAAACCATAATTTTTTTTATCGGTTAATTCATTTTGATCTAATAATAAATAAGATACAGGGTTTATTCTATTAACAAGGTCAATCACAGAATCTATTTTTTCTATATTCTTTTTATATCGTATATCACTTGTTTGTGTTATACTCGTGCAGTTAATAGTCCCAACAACATCTAATTTATATGAACTATCGGGTAAAGGTGTTTTTCCCATACCTACTTTATCATGTGCTATTGCAATTGTAGCATTTATTGGTGTAAAAGGTGTTCCATTATTCCATATTTCTGTTGCCGTCCAACTTGAAGATGGTTTTGGATAGTATTCTTCGTATTGCGTAGCAGATTTATTTAGATATAAATGACCTATATTATCATTTAGTTTTGACTTCCAATATGCTGTATAATAAACCTCGTCTGTTGTATATGGCATATCTTCATAAGAACCTGTTACATTTGCAATAAAATGGGAATATGCGCTTGATTCGGCACCTAAATTATGAGATATCCAACACTCAGAACCTTCTATATCACTATCATTACCATTTGCACCTGTTAGTTTTACCCAGTTTCCTGTTCCAATTTTTCTATATAATTGTAATCCCCACCATCTCGAATCATATTCATAATCCATACCAATATGACAAACTATAGATACAAGTATTTTAGATGAAATATGACATGGTTTAATATTAATAACAAAACCATTTAAAATATCGTTATTAATAGGCTCCCAATCATTGCTATTTCCAGTTTTTGAATTAGTCGAAGTATAAGTATTATGTTTTGTTTGAATTGTCATTCCTTGTGAAAACTCGAGAACAAATGGTATTCCGTTAATATTATAAGATGTAGCATTAACACCACCATTAACATCTAATTCATGATTAGGTTCGTTAATATTTACGCCTATATTTCCAGTCAAGCCATTTATTACAAAACGTTCAGTTATTATATCATTATTTCCACTTTCTAATTTATATTTATTGTTAGTGTTTGATATTCTCCAACCACATTCTCCATTTTTTTCAATATTATTATTATTACCATTGATAAGTTCTATTGCGGTATATGAATTGTTAGTTGATCTACCATCCTGTATTTTTAATATACTATTATCTCCGTATATTGATAATATACTTGACGGGTCAGTTGTTCCAATACCAATATTGCCATTATTTATTATAGTAAATACTTCATCAGTACTATTTGAAATATTTATAATATCTCCCAACAAATTATCTTGTTTAAGAATAAATGCAGTATTAACATCTGTATTTAATACCTCCAATTGTTCTGTGACATAAACATCTGTTCTAAAAATTGTACTTTCCCCTGTAATTTCTAAGTCGCGAGCTGTTATTTTTCCAGTAACATTTATATCTCTATCATATGTGTCATTTACAATAAACCTATTATTATCTCCGTTTTCTACATAATCGGCATTTATATTATTAATAGTGTTAGAAATGATATTGGATGTTTGCAAAATATAATTAGAACTATCGTTTATTTTAGTATTTAAGGTTGTTGAAATTACATTAGATGTTCGTAATATATAATTAGAAGTATCATAATCTAAATTGCTCGAATTATCGTATAATATATTTGATGTTAAATAAATATAATTAGAAGTATTTGATATTTTAGTATTTAATGTTGTTGAAATTACATTAGAAGTTCTTGAAATATAATTTGAAGTATCATTCATAACATCTCTACCTTCTACACGCAATATACCATTGGATGTATCAATGTCACCATACAAATCAATTTTATACTTTGGTGTATTTAAATTATTTTTATGTAACACCATAACATCTTTTATATCTTCGCCATCAATTTTATCATTTACATATAATAAATTGTAATTATCAAAATTAAGTGATGATTTTGAGCTTATTTCTACGCCTTTTTCACCTGTGTTATTAAAAAGTACATTACTTGAAGTAACGAAGTAATTATTATATAAACCTTGATTTAATATTTCAACTAAATCATTACCATCTTTATCGTATAATTTACCTGTAATTATAATATCACTTTCAGCATTTATAATACCTTTTATAAACATATCACCCAAATTATCTATTTTTAAATTTGTTGAATTAATACTTTTTGAATTATCTATATATTTTAATTCAAAAATACCATCGTAAGCATATATTTCATAACCATTGATATCGTCACTAATATAATCTTTTTTATTCAATAAAGTAATATGTGGTTTAATTTTTTGAACATTGTAATTTTGAATTTGAATTATAAATTCTCTTGTTTCACTAATGTCAAAAAAATTATAATATTCTTCTAAAGCTATATTATTTGTAAATGAATTACCATAAATATCAAAATTACTAACTATATTTTTTATAGTATCTTGTTGTGAATTATATTCTATTTTTAATAATTTCATATTTCTATCTATATTGTTGATAGTAGTATCGATTGAATAATTTGAAGTTGAAATATTTATATTGTATATATTCGGATTATTTGTATCTACTATTGGGATAAGAACTTCTAATATTTCTAATTCATTATCATAATTTGCATTTATAAAATTGTTAGGCAATTCATTATTAGTTTCAAATGTTATTACATTTTGACGACTTATTGAAAAATTATCTGTTATTGATATATTAGAATTATATCTTATTATATTGTGAGTATTAGTATTCATGTATATGTTAGTATTATCTTCGCTATCTTCGAGTTTAATTGTATTTGTATTTATATTATCAATGCTATAAATACTACCATTATCTACAAAAACCAATGGTTCAATTTCTTCATATTTATATATATCAGTATATATGATATTGTTAATAGTGATAATGTTACTATTATTTTCAACAATATTATCTATAATTAAACCTGGTAAAATTGTAATATTACATGTTAGATTATCTTGTATTAAATATTTATTTAAATATGAAAAATTAAAATCGTAATTAATAGAATAATTTTCAATAGAACTGTCTTCTAGTGTTCTTTGTAGAATTAAAACTTTTATAGTATCAAAATTTATAGAATGTGTAGATTCAGACAAATTTTCAGATATTATTGTATTTATATCATAAGATAATTCTGGAAATATTTTAATATTGTAATTATCACCAGAATTAAATATTTGATTTATACTTATAGAATCTTCATTTATTATTGTATCATAGTTATCAAGATATGAATTATAGTTATAATCAATATAATCAATGGATATATTGCTTGAATAATAAGTAATTGGTATATTAGTGTAATTGGTTTCATAAACTAATTGTTTAGTACTTGTAATTTTTGTTTTAAATATAAAGTCCGGATCGTTTTTATCTTCGGTTGTTATTATATTTAAAAAATTATCAAAATTATTTGTAACATTTATTTGATAATTATAATCCGATACATATTTATAATCTAGATTAATCCAAGTAGTTTCTGGTTGTGTAATTACAATATTTTCAAGATTTATAGAAACAATGCTGTCAGATAAATATTCACTTGTATATCTGTTATAAACAGATAATGATGCAGTATTGTATTCACTTTTTATCACAAATGATTCTGTTGGATTTGTGTCGTTAAATCCAAATCTTGATCCATTTCTATTATTACCTTGACTATCAAAAGCATCAATTGTAAAAACATTACTTTCAGACAATGACTCGTTATATAAACTTCCACTGGATGCGTTTATAGAAAATTTATAATTATTTTCATGATTACCTCCATATATTGTATGTATAATATTAGTATCTCCGCCAGTATTTACAAGATTGATTGATGCAGGTTTGTTATTATTTGTAATCTGCAATCCATATTTATCATCACTATCGATATGTAAGCCAACATTACTATTATTTATGTTATTCCCTAATCCAAAATGTGCCTGTGTATTGATAATACTACCATTATCGTCATTGTTACTTTTGAAATTAATAAATTCATTATATGATTTTGTCTTAATATCATAAAAACTCATATTAAATTTAGATGCATTATTATCATTTTTCATAATTTTAAGTTCAACCATATTACTCGTATTAGTTAGTTTATCTATATTGTCTTCAAAAACACTATTATTAACATGGTATATACCAAGTTCAATCGATGACGAGGTTTGTTCTTCATTTGGTATTTCATATGTAATAAATTTTGCTACAGAAAAATCATTATCTACTTGTTTAACAATGAGAGGAATTGACATATTATCACTTGTTATTGGGTGAATAATAATGCTTGTATCTGGGGTTAATAAACTAAAATTCAAAGCTATTATATTATTTTCTGAATTACCGCCAGAAGAACTTTGTTGTGTTGTAGAATATGTTGTTGCATTATTAATAACATTTGCCAAATTAGATATAGTATTTAATTTAAAATTAAAGTCATCACCATTCGCATCTATAATCTTAATATTTCCGTGTACTTCTAAATCTCCATATATAGACATTGCCGAAGTATGTTGTGAGATAACATCAACATTTGGATTATTAACATCTATGTGATAATTAGAATCAACTGTATTATAATAAAAAGACATACCATAAGAGGTTGGTTTAAATGTTTTATCTGTATAACCAATTTGCAAAGGTCCTATAACCGGAATATCATTATTATTAACATTATTGTGCATATGATTTTTATATATAAACCATTTTTCGTTATTTCTTTCATTATCCAAACTTCTATCAAACTCACAAATATCTATACCGCTATAATCAGCATTATTATTTGCACCTCCACCTCTAACACCTCTATATATTCTAACAACTGAATAATTATTATCTTCTGTTGTTATATTTCTTACTTGTAATGGCGCTACAATATTTTCATTAGTCCATCCAATTGCTATTTTTTTTTGTGTATAAAAAGTATCAGTGTTATTTTTAGCAATTTTTAATGTTTCTATAAGTTTATCATTTTGATAATATAAATCTGCATTTAAACCTTCTTTAACATTAAAACCTTTCATTCCTGTAGATATAGAATTAACACTATTGTAATTAACACAAAACTTGTTTGTTGATACATCAATTAAATTGAAATAATTTTTTTGTTCTTCATATATAAAATTATTTGTACGAACATTATCATTATTTATATTTAAATAATAATGTGAAGCTTTAACGTCACCATTAACATCTAGTGCATAACCTTCATCTGGTATTAACTTGTTTATTGCGACTTTACTTTCATTAATAGATAATGTTGGTGGTGTATTTTTTAAATTAGGAAAGTTTGCGTTGTCTGTAAGTTGAGATATATCAAAAGATGGATAAAAATATATATTATTTTTTTTACCTTGGACTTTATTAGTATTTATTATAAGACTATTGTCGGTATAATCAAGACGATGTAATCTACCTATATTAGTTTCATAATCTATAGCTTCAATTGTACTTTTCATAAATATATCAAAAATATCATTAAATAATAAATCGTTTTTTATAATATTAAACATTCCATTAAATCCATCTGTATTGTCAAAGCCTATTCCTATTTTTTTTGGAAAACTTACATTATTATTAGTAAGTATCATACCAAAATCATTATTTACAGTTGAACCAGATACTTCATTTATATTTGTCATAGAAACAAGGACATCATCTATATAAAAGTTTTCCACATTAAGATTTTTTATATTAACTGTATCAGTTCCATTAAAAATAACATTAGTATTAAATGTTGCTTCTCCCCTAAATAAAGATTCTTCTTTAATTATTAATTTTGTAGAGGTTAGACAATCTTCTATTATAGCATCATAAGATACAGTAATATTACTTGTTGTCAATGAGTGTTTAATTTCAATATTACTATTAAAAATGTATTTTTTTCCTTGAAAATTACCATCTCCGATTTGACTTGCATTTAATGATCCAAATCCATCTTTGCGGATATATATATCATCTATGTTTTTATATGTATCTGTCATAAAGTCTTTAGATACTATTTCGTCAAATTTTGAAATACCTATTACTTCCAATCGTGGCTTTTCGGTTTCTTGATTAATAGATATAATATTACCAGATGTATTATTATATCTATTAAAAATTATTTCACTGTTCTTATTTATACCTATCCCAACATTGCGATTTTCATCAATTGTCATAGCAGGTAAATTGCCTATTTCGATATCATAAACTGGCAAACTTACATCACCATATAAATTATTTATAACATTTGACGATTGACTAACATGAAATTCTAAAGGCATTCCGATAGAAGTAGATATTATTGCGGGTGATTTAGTATTTCCACCAATAATACCAATATTCATCGTTGATGGTCCATCATCAATATTTACTTCATTTCTTATAGCAATTTGCATACTATCAAAATTATTATTTGCATATGATACAATATTTAAAGGATGTGTATTTTTATAAGTACTATCCTTTACACCGAGAGTAAGATATTTAGTACTATAAACATTTTCAACATTTTCAAAAATTTCATTAGAAATGTCTGGTATATCTTTTGTAACAAATCCAGATTTAAATGGTTGAGAATTTGCTAATACCGACGATATGTTTATTATATTACTAACCATAGTTGCTGTAACAGGATCATCTGAAGAAATTGTTATATTTTCTAAATGTAAAGACTTTGCTATAATAGCACCATCGCAGACAATATTATTTCCAGTATATAATGATGTATTAGTTGCTAAGTTATTAGTTGTATCTCTTGATGCATCAATCGTTATACCTCGTTTATTAACTATAAAATTGTATATTGTATGCGATGGTTCCGCTGTATGTGTCTTTTCTCCAATAAAAAGATATTCGTCTTCGGTCATATCTAAAATTGAAAGATTGATAGCATTCTTTGTGTCTGAATCTTTCTGTAATCCTATAGCAACGGAATCAATTTGAACTGTAGGTTCAATAACTTGAGCGTCAATAGAACTCATAAATTAGGGTATTCTATTTAAAAGAAATATACTATTAATATTTATATATAATTCTTTATGTATAAAGATAAAAAATGATAGAATATCTAATAGTATTTTTTAATATATAATATGAAACGCATAGAAAATATTCACAATAAAACAAAAGATGTATATATTGAAAATCAACCTTATAATGATAAAAATATATTGCTTTCGAGTGATGATTTAACAAAGTTATTTAATGATAATGGATTATCAGATATTAAATTTAAAAATATAAATTTATACCGCGTAGCATTCGTTCATAAATCATATTGTACTATGAAAAATACAGACTTTAATAAAAGCAATGTAAATCGTCCAAATACTTGTTTGCCTTTGCAGGATATGTCATATGAAAGATTGGAGTTTTTAGGTGATTCTTTATTAGGGATGATTGTTGCGAATTATCTATATTGTAGATTTCCCGATCAGAATGAAGGTTTTTTGTCAAAAATAAGAACTAAAATCGTTAATGGTAAAATGCTAGGATATTTATCTGATAAAATTGGATTTCCTATATTTGCTATAATTTCAAAGCAAGTAGAAGAATCTGGTGGTCGTAAAAATTATAAAATTATGGAAGATATTTTTGAAGCATTTATAGGAGCTCTATTTCTGGACTTTCAAACAGAAACTGATTGTGTATCACTTCCAAATAATATTAAATTATCACCAACAACAGGTGCAGGATATTTTATAGTTGAAAGTTGGTTAATATATATTATAGAAAATTATATAGACTTTTGCGAATTGATTAGAATTAAAAATAATTACAAAGATATGTTAGTATCTCATATGCACAATTATCTTCAAGATTCACCTCAATTTAAAGAAATAAATGTTACATCAAGAGATAACGCACGTATATTTACATATTGTGTCAAAGATAGAAATGGGACTATTATTTCAACATCAACAGGTGGAAATAAGAAAGAAGCTGAAAATAATGCGGCTAAAGAAGCGTTGTTATATTATAGTGTAGATATACAAGAATATAATTCTAACATATAAACAAAAAAAGAATAAAATATATATTTATACCTATAAAAATGTCAGATATTAAAATAACACATTTAGTATTGTCTGGTGGTGGAATGCGTGGAGTAATGTTTATAGGAGGATTAAGATTTTTATATTTGGAAAAATTACATAAAAATATAACTCATATATCTGCCAATTCAATAGGTTCTTTTATAGGTTTAATGATAGCTTTTAAATTAACAATTGAAGAAATGGAACAAATATTATACGATATGAAAGATGATAATATTTTATGTTTTATTCCAATAAAAAACTATATTCGTTTTATAACAGAATATGGATTTTTTTCTATAGAACTTTTTATGGGTCATTTAATAAAAATAATTAAAGTAAAATATCCAGATTTGGGAAATGATATAACATTCAAAGAGGTTTCAAAAAGATTTGGTATAAACTTATATATTTCAACTACAAATATAAATAGGTGTGAAAATCGTATTTTTTCAATAGATAATACCCCGGACATGTCTGTTTATAGAGCATGTGAAGCATCGATGTCTGTTCCCTTATTATTTAAACCTATTAAAATTGAAGACGAATATTATTATGATGGAGCATTAACAAATAACTTTCCTATCAAAATATTTTCAGGAGTTCCTAAAGAAAATATTTTGGGGATGATTTTATATTCAGATAATAAAAAGAATGAAGAAGATCTTATGAAAAATAAGAAAATAAATATTTTTTTTATTTTTAAACAACTATTTAATATTTTTGATATTTTAAGGACACAACAAGTTTTATTAAAACAAATAAATTCTTCTGAAATAGAATATTATTATATGCCACCCATTATAACAAATCAAAAAACTTTAAACTTTAAACTTGATAAAATGGGTATTAAAATGATTTTAACAAATAGTCAGATAGAAAATATGATATATGCGGGGTATGAAAGTATGTCAAAATTTATAGATAAACGAAGAAATATTTTAAAAAAAGAATATGAAAAAAGATTAGAATATGAAGATATTAAATAATGTAAATATATTATAGTAGTTATAATTTAATGAATAATAATGTAGAACCATATGTATTTATTTTAGATTTAGACGGTACAATAATTGGAGATTGCAGATATCAATGTGATATATATAATATACAAGAAATAATAAAAAAAAATACTTCACAAAGTCTTTTAAAAAATAAAACATTGTGTGATAAAAAATTATTTGAAAGTTATAATAGCGAATCTCTTTTGATAAGACCATTTTTTTCAAAGTTTATACTTGCAATTAAAAAAATATACCCTAATTGTTTTTTCTATATATATACTGCTTCAGAAAAGTTTTGGGCATATAAAGAAATTAGTATTATAGAGAAACAAAATAATATTAAATTTAACAGACCAATATTTACAAGAAATAATTGTATAACAGATCAATATGGAAATTTAAAAAAGTCAGTTACAAAAATATTACCATTAATTTTAAAATCAATGAAAATGCCAAAAACTTATGATATTTCTAAAAAACTTCTTATAATAGATAATAATCACACATTCGTAGATTATAATGAAAATTTATTAATATGTCCGACATATAATTATATAAAATTTAATAATCTATGGGATAATATTCCTGACGAATATCTTGAAGATGAAGGATTAAAAACTTTTATTTCAGCACTGATATCGTCAAAAAAAATACATAGTATTCGTAGTAAAAAAAGTGAAGTTCAAGATAAGATACATAAATGGTTATATAAAAAATATAAAAAAATTAACAAATATAATTATAAATTTAGAAATGATACATTTTGGAAAGATTTGGTAACACATATAAAAAATAATAATATACAAGAATATAATAAAAATACTTTGGGTATAATGCAAAAAAGTATAAAGATATAATGATCTATAGTAATATCTTTATAATAATGATTTATGTAAGTTTTGATATTGGAGTAAAAAATTTAGCATTATGTGTATTAAAAAAAACTGATGTTATAACAATAATAGATTGGCGAATAATAGCATTAGCAGAGAGTAAAAAAGAAATTAAAGGGATAGATGATATATCCGAGCGTATATATATTGAAATGGATAATATTATAGGTGATTTAAAATTAAGAGGTATAGAAATTATAGATTATGTTTTAATAGAAAATCAACCATCTAATTTAAATGGAATTATGAAAACTATACAACATATAATTTATTGTTATTTTAGTTTAATAAAATATTGGGATAAAGACATAAAGAATGTAATACTTGTAAATGCGTCGCTGAAGACTAAAACTCACAATTATAAACCAGAAATACAAAACTCTATAGAATGTTCTAAAAACTCGAAAGGTTTTAGAAAAGATAAATATAAAATTAATAAAAAACTAAGCATTGATATATGCACTAATTATATTAAGGATAATGAAATATTGTCTAGTATTTTTGCTGAAAATAAAAAAAAAGACGATTTGAGCGATGCGTGTCTTCAAGCAGTAGCATACATCAGAACAAATATAAAAGACGAATCATTAGATAAATATAATGTATTATATAATAATTAAATCATTTTTTTCCAATAATATATATGCGTTTTTATGTATATATTAAAATTATTATAATATATAAACAATTGATAGCCAATTAAATATATAATATGTCTGGTATATCAAATCTAAATAATAAAAATGATGAACTTATTGAGTTAAATAAAAAGAGTTTCAATACAAATTCTTTTAATTTTGAAATTCCAAGTAAGCAAAATAGAGTATCTCAAAATAATTTTATAGACGATGATGTTTTATTTAACAAAAGTAAAATAAGCTCCGATGTTATGTCTATGTCATCAAGATCATCGTCTCGTGCTAGTTCTGTTTCCGGAAAAGGAGATAGAGAAAAATATATGAAAAATATGAAACATAAATCAAGACCTGGATATAATAACAAAAAATCTAAAGACGATGATACAAGTAGTCAATCGAGTAGTAATAGCAGTAAAAGTAGTAAAAGTAGCAAAAGTAGTAAAGGAAGTGTTTCAAGTAAAGGAAATGAGAGTAATGCTGGAAGTTTTAATAGTAATGAAAGTGAAGAGCAAGATGAAAGTGTTAAATCATATAATGATAGCGAAGGAAGTAAAATAATTAAAAAGCGAAATATGAGCCCGAAAGAAATAATTAAAAACGAAATAAATGAAAAAAAAGAAATAATATACCAATTAGACAGATTAGAATCAAAAGGTTTTAAAGTTCCTTTTAAGTTTAATATGAACTCTGACTTTGATGAAATGAAGTCTGAATATAATCGTATAATTCGAGAAAAAGAATTAGATGGGAGCGTAAGATTTCAGCAAAAAATGCTCATGGCGTTTATATCAGGAACTGAATATATGAATAGTAGATATGACCCTTTTACAATAAAATTAGACGGATGGTCAGAACAAGTTAATGAAAATATAAATGATTATGATGATATTTTTGAAGAATTGCATTCAAAATATAAATCAACGGGTAAAAAGATGGCTCCGGAACTTCGGTTGTTTATTTCTTTATCCGGTAGTGCTTTTATGTTTCATTTGACAAGTCGCATGTTTAAAGAACAACCTATGCCTGATGTTGAAAATGTACTCAAATCAGATCCTGAATTAATGAAACAATTCCAAAATGCAGCAGCCAAACAATATATGATGGGTAATAATAATAATATAGAACCACCAATGAAACAAAATAATAGTAATTCAGATAGTATGGGTTTATTTAATATGGTAAGTAATATTTTTGGTACGTTAAATGGTAGTTCCACGGCGTCGGATATAATGCCAAGACAAATGCAAAACACTAATGTGAATAATAAATCAGACGAAGATATTGATAATATTATAAGAAACATGCATAGTAAAATTTCTGTTGAAGATAATGATGATAATATCGAAACACTTTCGGTTAGCGACGAAGAAATAACTTCAATTTTAGAAGATACGGCTGATATTAAAATTTTACGACAATCTTCGAGAGGACGACCTCGTAAAAATACACGCACATTAGAAATATAATTATTATAAAAAAAAGGGGGGGTAAATTATGTTTATCTTTTAGATTTTGAGCGTACATTACTTATTTTTTGAGCTGATTTACTAACAAATGAGCCAATGTCATTTACGGATTTTGAAATAAGTCCTGGAGTTTTACGAATAGTTTGCATAGGATTTCTTACGGTATTTTCTACTTCTTCTTCGAACATCTCTATTTTACCTAAAAGTGTAGATAATGTACTTATTAAAATAGGTACAATAATAATAGTAAATAATAATGTAAGGAATAGGAATAATGATACCATTGTTCCAATTGCTATTACATCTCTACTCATATCTTCCGAACATTTGCATTTTTCGTTTGTCAAAAATCTCACATAATCAAAAGCATAATATATATATACTACAAATATTAGGAAAAATACAAATGTACCCATTGCTAATAGTTGTACGATAGCTGGACCCATGTTTTTAGCAATACTTGATACCGAAACGAATGAAGTAATTAAGAAATACGCTAACGCGACTAAAGTAAAATTCTTAATAAAATTTTTATTCGGGTGTTCCGCGCATTCACAACCTATATTTTCAAGTTTATATAAATATGCGTAAATTATAATTAATAATATTGCAAAGATCATTTGAATAATCACACTACTGTAAAATGACAAGTTGTTTTCCGAACCTTTCATAATTACTTATTCTTACTCTATACTATTATATAGAAATTATTTATATTTATAAATCTACAATATTATAGATTATAAATTTTGTTGTTGTACTATATTTTGCATTGTCCAGACTTTTTATTTTATTTATTATTTCTTCAGACTTTTCAATTTGTAAAAATTTATATATTTGTTCCATAAATATGTCTATAATATATTTATGAACGACACCTTCTTTTATTATTTTATACATATATTCGTATATTCTGTTCATTAATTCGGGTATTTCGTCTTTTTTTACAATAGTCCATATTTTATTTATATTATGAGTACATTTCTTCCATTTTATATAATTACAATATAATTCATATTCGTCATCTAGTAATAGTAAATTATTATCATATATATATTGAGGAGGTTTCCAATTTTCATTATCATTATAATCTTTCCATAATTTTTCTATCATTTCGTCATAAAATTTTTTTTCAAAGAAAAACAATATATCAACATATAGCTTATCATCATTTATCTTAATATATCCCCATATTAAAGTAAAAAAATCTTCATTATTGTTTTCGAAAACTATATTTTTTATTTTTTCATAAATAATATCTTTATTTTTTAAAGTTAATTTATTTAGATGACCAATTAGATTTCTTTTTACTATAGAATTGTTTGTAAAATTAGGTATAATTATGTGAAATCTTTTCTTATTATTGTATTCTCCGTCTTTTTCCTTTTTATTATATACTTTTTTTGCCAATATCATTTTTGGATCATAAAATGAACTAAAGCAAGTATATTTTTCTTTCAATTGAGATGCTTTTAAAAGGATGTCATGTGGAATACAAGATATTTTATTATATTTATCTTGAAATTTTGAAAAATTAATTTTAACAATTTGTTCTGTCATTATATTATACTTTATATGAATAATCTTATATGTATAATCTATAATATATACATAAAGCAAAAAAAATATAATATAATATAATATATTAATGAATATTATTACCGAAATATCAATGTGTAAAGAACTTCTATATAATCTTGAAACAATTTATAGCACAGATTCTATTTATAGAACAATAATAATATGCAATAAAAATATTGATTTATATGTTGATTACTTAAAAAATAAAGATTACAGTGTTTATATTATAGACAAGTACGAATATATTAATTATGATTTAATTGACAAAAGGATTTTCATTATTAACGAAGATATATTCATAAGTTTTATAAAAGATGTAAATAATAATTCTAATTATAAGGATATTATATTTTATAATTTACTTGCATTTACAAAAGGATGTAATAAAGATTCATTATTAATAGATTATAAGGAAATTGTTAAACATAATTGTGATTTTATTATCTGATAATATTTTAGGGTATATTATGAAAAAAAACGGGTATATGAATGAAACATTGGTAATTATGACAAGTATAGTTATTATTACAATTATTATATTAGGGTTATTTAATTATAATAAAATATCTGAAAACTTTCAGAGCGATAAAAGTTATACTTTAGAATATTATTATATGGATGGGTGTGGACACTGTATTGACTTTAATAAATCAAAAATATGGGAAAAACTAGAAGCTGAAAACTGGGAAAATGTTACATTAAAAAAATATAATCGTCTTGAAAAAATGGATAGAATAGAAAAATTTAATATAACCGGATTTCCATCTATAATACTTGTAAAAGATGACGAACTTATAGAAAGTTATAATGGTCATAGAACATTTAATGCTATTTCGGCATTCATTAAAAGTAAAAATATATAAGATAATATTAAAATATTATTATAGTATTAATATAATAAAATGGGTGGCGGATTAATGCAATTAGTCATAACAGGACATGAAATGGACGAATTTATATTAACAAATGCAAGCATTAATTATTATAAATATGTTTATAAAAAACATACCAATTTTTCTATGGAAAATCACGAAATTACGCCTGTAAATAATGGTAATATTGGATTATTGAGAAATGCAAGTATGACATATGAAATAAAAAGACATGGTGATTTATTAAGCAATATGTGCTTAAGTTTTAAAATCCCTGCTATATATTCAAGTAATGAATTAAAATTTAGATGGGTTAATAATTTAGGATTTAATTATATACATAGAGCATATATTGTAATAGCCGGCCAAACAATAGAAACAATATATGGTGAATGGATGAATATATGGAATGAATTGACAAATAAAGATGGTATATCTTATAATAAATTAATTGGAAATATTGACGAATATACAAAACCTAGTACGACAAATCCAAAAATTACAATTATTAGTAATAAAATTATTACTTTAAATTATCCATCAAAAAACGTTTTAACTGATACTATACCAAGTATAAAAGAGAGAGAGATACAAGTTCCTTTACATTTTTGGTTTACAAGAAATCCATCACTCGCTTTACCATTATTAAAACTTGCAAATAATGAAATTAAACTTGTTGTTGAAACTAATTTAAATGCTATTGAAAGTTTATATACAGTGTGGTCTGATAAATTAAATACATATGTTAGCAGTAAATTGTATAATAGAATGAATACCTCAAATAAAATAAGTATTTATAATTTCATTAAAAATGATCCTGTGTCAAGCCCTTTTGACGTAAATAATAAATTACATTTAACATATGTGTTTTTAGATACAATTGAACGAAGTAGAATATTGATGAATAATAATACTATAAATTATGTTATAGATACTGTTAAACTTGCTATGGGTGATGGTGGATATGGTAAATATAATATAACTAATGCTAATAATCACGTAAAAGAATATATATGGACTATTAGACGTAGTGATATTATTACTAATTTTAATAATTATACAAACTATACAGCATCGCATATATATAATGAAAGCATGGGTATTCTTAAAAAAGCAAAGATAAAATGGATTAATCAGACAGATCGCGTTGATTATGATGCTAATTATTATAATCAAATACAACCATATTATAATCATACTAATATTCCGAGAACAGGTATTTATTGTTATTCTTTTGCATTATTTCCAGAAAAAATTAATACATCTGGTTCTTATAATAATTCAAAAATAACTACATCTTTACAATTAGAATTAAATGATTATGCAGATGACATAGAATATACGAATATGATTAACAATATAAATCTTTACACAAATAATGTTGAGAATGTTACATATGACGTTAGTATATTTATAAAAGAGATTAATATATTAGCTGTTATAAATGGACAAGCACGTTTAAAATATGTCTAATTAAATAATGTTGTTTTTTTAATAAGTATAATAATAATAATGGATTTATTTACGTTAATTATAATTTTATTAGCAGGTTATATTATTAAATATTTAATTGATACTATTAATTCGTTGAATAGAGAGATTAGTGAAATAAAAGATAAATGTATAAAACAAAGTGAAAATGTAAAATTTAAAATAAAAACTGAAGAACCTAATGTAAAAATGAATAGAGAATTAATAAATAGTATTAGTTATTTTAAAGACTTTTTTGATAATAAATAGATATAAATAATATAGTAGTTACTATATTTAAAAGTTTATATATAATATGCCCAGAAAAGCAAAAGTTATAGATGATAAAACAATAAATGTAAAGAAAAAAAACTTATTGAATACTATGGTTAAAGATGTATCTATTATTGATAATGAAGATGTTATATTGCAATTACATATATCTGACTTTCAAATGTCTAAAATGAATGAAACTGTAGATAATGAAATATTAGAAAACCCAGAACCATATGAACCTAATTGTTTTTATTTAAATGAAACAAATACTTATAATAATATTCAAGATAATATTATCAATGAAGATAATAAATCAACCGATAATGGATCTTTATCAAATAAAGAATATAATGAAAATATTATACATACCTATAATAATTGTTATTGGTGTTGTCATCCAATAAATAATAGAACATATGGAATGCCTTATAAATATAATGTTAAAACTGATACATATATATTATTTGGAAACTTTTGTTCTTTGGAATGTGCTAATGCTTATAATTTTTCTTCGCACTGTGGGAGTTATAAGGTTTGGGAAATTAATAGTTTAATACAAATGTTAAGTAAGTATTTTGGAATTTCACACCCTGTTCGTCCTGCACCATCAAGATTTTTATTAAAGATTTTTAATGGACCAATGACAATTGAAGAATTTAGAAGTGGTCATCTAACAAACGATAAAACTCATTTATTAAACTTACCACCTATGATATTAACAAATTATAATTATGAAATTGTTAATACATCTTATTTAAAAAACATAACAGATAATATGCATATTAAAAATGAAAATGGAAAAGATAAATTACAATTTGCAAATAATAATATTTCAAAAAATATAAATCCGTTTTTTAATAAAAAATGATATAAGATTATACATTTATATATATAAGAAAATATGGCAGAAATTTATTTTTCAGAATATAGAATTTCGACAATTACTTGTAATGCTAATATAGGTCTCGGTATTAATATCAACTTGGGAATATTGTTTGATAATATTGTAGTATCAGAAACACCAGATATAGATAATTCTTTGGTTTGGGCGCAGTTTATGAAAGACGGAACAGATGTATCTAAAGGCGTGTATCCTAAAAAAAGAAGAAAAAGTAAAAAGGATAAAATGAAAAAAAATAGATTTGATAATCAAGTAACTGTAATTTATAGATTTAGAGATAAATATATCCCTAATGTAAAAATTTTCAAAAATGGTAATATTCAACTTACGGGAATTAAGAAAGTAGAAGATACAGAATTAATTGTTAATACAATTATAAATAATATCAAAGATACATATAATAATATTGACAAAAATATTATTCTTAATATTACAGATGATTATGTTTTAGATTTAAAATATCAAAACTTTAAGATTAGAATGATTAATACAGACTTTAAAGTTTATTCTGACCCTGAACTTACAAAAGGATTTGAGGTAAAAAGAAGAGAGATCCATAAATTATTTATTGGCGACGAATATAATAATAAGTGTTCATTCCAACCTGGAATTTATCAAGGCGTTAAATTAGAATATTTCTGGAATGAATGTAATATAAAAAAAAACGGAATATGTTCTTGTCCGAAAAAATGTTATGGTAAAGGAACAGGTAAAAGTATTGGTGATTGTAAAAAAGTTACAGGTGCTTTATTTGAAAGTGGTAGTGTTTTAATTACAGGAGGAGTTACATTCGAACAAGTTGATGAAACTTATAAATATATATGTGATTTTTTAAGAAAGCATAAAGATTTAATTAAAAAACCTCACCCAAGTGCTTTATTATTAATATGACAATAGAAGTTATAATTATCATCAATATTAGAATAACTATTTTCATTACTATATTTTTTAAATTTACTCGTTATAACAGTATTATTTCCAGGTCTATTATATGATGGTATATGATGACTAGCGTAAAATTGTTCGCTAAAGTCTACAGCATCAGGGAATACAGAAGGTTTTTTATAATTATTTCCCCAAGGTTTTTTATCGAAATATACATCTCCAGTATATAGACCTGCATTTTTAGGAGGTTCTGGAACACCAACATTTGGACCATATTTTAACTCTGCATATCCTAATTCTTTTTTCATTATTCTATATAGAATGAGGATTTTTAATATGTTATATAAAAATGTCTCTCTAATATTTAGTTATATTAAATATGAATCGTGTAAAGTTTATGATAAGTAATTATAAAAAATATTTAGATGACAACTGTATTCATTATCAATACAGTAGTGACTTTTGCTATTATAGAATAATAAAAAAAATGTTATGTGAATTATATAAATCTATCGAACCGATTAATATGTATTTAAAAAGAAGTATTGATAGCAAATGTTTTTTAACTATATTAAAACAATGGGATAACGATTATCGTATTTCAAGACGATATGAAGATTATATACTTAAATATAATTATATTATTGAATTAAATATTATATTATTAGAACTTTATTTGAAAGAAATAGAATATAAGCTTAAAGATTTGAATATTATAAAATACGACGAAGAAAAATCTAATAAATTAAAATCTGAAGAGTTTGACTATTATAATGTAATATTTTCATCTAATACAATTTATATCGGTCATAATATAAATTATAGTAATATTTGTAATATTATGCATTTAGGAAAGGTTAAATTTATATACGACGATTCTTTTGAATTTATAATAAGTATTACTTATTATAATCCTACAATATTCGATCATCTTTCATTTTTACATAATTTTGTTTGTATTAATGATGATAACGAATATACATACAAAGGATATATTGATGGTACAGATTGTATTGAAGAATATTATAATATAATTCCTGAAAAAGATACAGCATATATAATAGAAAAACCAATGATTGACTGGTGTAAATGCGACTTTTGGTCAGATAAAAAAAATATTGATGTATTAAAACACAGTTGTTATCATTGATTTAACATTTTAAATGAGTACATAATTTTATTTATTTAGTAAATATTATAAAATCTACAAAAATAAACAAAAATAAAATTATGTACTCATTTAAGATATAAGGAATTAAATATTTTTATTTAGTATATTATGAGTAAAAAAGATACACAGCAACCTCCTAATAAACGTGCAAAACATAATGATACAGAAGACTTTATAAAAGATGGTATGACAACAGATGATATAAAAAATATTGTTCAAGATATTATGTTATATTTAGTAGAAAATAAAGGAAAAAATAGTCATAATGATAATTTAAATAATTATAAGATAATAAATGGTAAGGTTGCATTTTTTGAAGAAAGATATCCTTTGTTATACGAAATGGTTACAAGAGAAGAAGGGTTTGATTATTCTAATTTTGAATATTTTCTTAAAATGAGAGAAGATATTGTTAAAAAGAAAATAACGTCAGAAAATGCTTCAAAAGAGGTCGGACAAACATCTTTTGATAAATATTGCAAAAATAAAATTTAAAAAAATAAAGTAAAAAAATAAAAATTGATATAAAGTAATAAATATTATATATATTATTCTTAATAACAGCTAAATTATGAATTCGCAAGTTTCTACTTCTAATTTCCCTAAAAATGTCAATGAATTAATCTATGAAACTTATGAAAATTATAATAATAATATTCAAGAAAATAAAACACATTCTCAATCATTAATTTACATTCTTAAAAAACATCATTTATGGCCTACTATAAAAGTGAAAAAATTCAAAAATCGCGATGACATTGTTCTTCTTCACAGTAATTATAAAATGAATAAAGAATATGAATTTAAAGAATTATATGAGCAATGTAGAAGTATAGTATTAGACTTTAATGATAATATCAATAATGTTGTAGTTACATTTGCAAATTCTATCCCTATTCGCATTGATTATGATAGTTATAACAACACACTTTACAAAAATGAAGACAAATGTTTTGAAGCATATGATGGTACAATTATTACAATTTATAATTATAAAGGAGAATGGCATTTTGGTACATCAAGTTGTCCTGATGCTAATAGTTCAAAGTTCTCGCATCCAACAAAGTCACATGGTAATATGTTTGATGAAATCTTATTGAAACTTTATAAAAACACAGGTATCGAAAATATAGATTTGGAAGCAAATACAAAAAATGAACTTTATTTAAAAATTAGAGAAAACTTTGTTTCTAATTTAGATATTGATATGGCTTATGAGTTTATTATTTTACATTATGAAAATATTCATATTATTGATTATACATTAGAACTTGGAGATAATTATATGGAAATTTTGCATATTAGCACAAAAAATAGACAAACACTTGAAGAATGGGACGATATTTCATCATTAATCCCTAATTTGTTGCATATTGGTGTACAATACCCAAAACAATTTGAATTTCTTCACGAAGCTCATACTTATATTTCATCAAATCCAAAAAGTTATGGACTAATTATCAAAAAGCAATTAGAAACATCTAAGCAATTATATAAAATTTCAACAGATTATGTAAAACACAGAGAGGAAACCGACCCTTGTCATCCTAATACTTGGATGAATATTCTGGCTGTATATATGAAAAATAAAAATGAATATACAATCAAAGATTATATTAATGATTATAATCCGCAATTATCATTGCCATTTGATAATAATAATAGAGAAATAGACCCTACATATTTAATTCACACAATTATTTCAAGTATTAAAGATATTATTTATAGTTATTATATTCTTACAACATTATACTACCCTAAATATACAAGATTTAAAATGAATAAAGAGATGGATAAGCAATTTCCTCCAATTATCCAATATCATTTAGCACAATTGAGAAATCTTCAAATTACAACATATAAATCACGAATTATTAATTCACGCAATGTATATCACTATTTATGTCAATGCAATGATATCAAAAATATCAAAACTCTTATTCAATTCTTTGCTTCTAATCCTGTAAATGAAATGAACTCGAGAACATCTATGTGTTTTGCTATAATGAATAGTTTGATTTCATAATACAAATATTATTATATAATTAATATTAGAAGCATGAGTTATTTTTCACAACAAGGATGGATTTATCTAATAATAAATATTATTATTACTACTTTAGTTTTAATATATACTTTATATTATTATAGCAATGAAGGCTCATATTTTATCGCGGGTGTTTTATTTGGATATATAATAATTACATTTTTTAATATATTTATGGCTTATTATTTCACTTGTTTGACATTCGGTGAATGTCATTTTTTGAGTTGGCTAATTGTATTTTTTAATAGTATTTTGCCATTTACGTTTATGATAATATTTGTTATTGTTATGATTATTAGTTTTATTATATCTTTTTTTACAACAAGTTCTGATAAAACTGATAATATAAAAAATACATCAAGCAAACGCGAAGAAGTTAGTGCACTTACATCTAATACATCAAAATCACAACAAGAAGCTGCCGATAGATCACGTGCTGAATCTCGTATTGCTGAAGAAGCTGCAATCGCAAGAGCAGAAGCAGAAGCAGCAGCAGAAGCAGCGGTAGAAAAAGCGGCAGAAACAGCAGCTGTCGACGTAGTAACGGAAACTGCAACGATAGAATAATATAACCTAACCTACAAAAACAAAATTATTTTTTTATTAAAAATTGATATATAAGATAGATTATATTAATATATTAATATAGAATGTTTTATAATTATTCTTTTGACCCCAAAGATCCTTCAAACAATCACACATTTGATATTCATAATATAGACCTTGCTATTGTAAATGGAATACGTCGTATAATTTTAACAGATATTCCAATTCCAGCAGCTATTGGTGAAAAGTTGGACGATGACGAACCAACAGTAGAGGTTATATCAAATACTGGAGCTTTACATAATGAGTTTATTATTCATCGTGTAGGATTAGTTCCTATTTGTTTAACAGAAGAAGAAATTGAATCTTATGAAGATAATTCTCTTGTTTTGGAATTAAATGTTAAAAATGAAACAAATGCTACTATAAATGTTACATCTAAAGACTTTATTGCATATATGAAAGGAGATAAATTGACAAAAGATGAATTATTGAGTATATTTCCTCCAAATAAAGTTTCAAAAGACCATATTTTAATTACTCGTCTAAGAACTGGCGAAAGTCTTCATTTTACCGCGAATATTGTTAAAAGAACAGCTCGCGAAAATGCATCTTTTAATCCTGTATCATTATCTAACTTTTCATATATACAAAATCCCGAAGAAGCATCTAAGTATGAAAATATAAATGATAAAGAGCGTTGTTATTATAAAGATAAATACGGAGATCCTTACAAATATAAATTTGATATTGAATATATTAATATTAATGTTGGACCTAAATATTTAATACCAAAATCATTAGATATTATTGTTAATAAATTATCTAATATTCGCCATGAATTAATTGATACAGAAAAGTCCGATAAAATAAAAGTTCAACAGTTTCAAGATATTACAAGTACATACGAGTTTATAATTGAAAATGAAGATGATACAATCGGAAATATAATTCAATCTTATTTACATAATAAATATGTTCGTGAAAAAAAATTATTTAAAAAAAGTATAAATTGTTCTTTTGCGGGATATATTTGCCCACATCCTTTAAAGTCTATAATGATTATTCGTATAACTCTTGAAAATATAACAGACGAAGGAGAATTTAAAATATTCTTAGGGGATATATGTAATGAAATTATTGAAGAAATTATAAATATTAAGACAAACTGGAATAAGTTTGCTATTGAAAATAATGTGTCATAATATTCTCAATATATTATATATTATTTTATTAAAGAGATATACATATACCAAATAATGTCAATAGAAATAGAAAATATCATTTTTGACATTGAAGATGAAGAATTGGACGATATTGAATATCTTGAAATACTTACGTTGGATGAAATAATAAAGGATAATCCATCGTTTATTTCATTATCTCGTAGTGAAATATATGAAAATTTAAATGAATTATTTAGTAATAATAAAAAATCGGAAAATGTCACACAATTACTATATGATATAATACAAAACAAAAATGAAACTAATGGAAAACCGGAAGATTATACAAATTATGCTTTTAAGGTTGATGCTATCAAAGATAATAATTTTATGGAAAAGCAAGAACTATATGACGATGCTAATAAGTTTTCTAAACTTATGAAACTCAATACGGTTAGACACGATGAAGCAAAAAATCGCTATTTTTTTTCCATTAAATATAATGATGAGTCAAAAAATATTAGATTTAAACCACCTTCTAAAATAAATGCTGTATTAGAAAATTATGATAACAAGTTTCCTATATATTACCCTGTATTTCCTATGGATAATGTAAATATACCAATTATAGCTGCATATTATAAAATACCTACATCAACTATTAATGATTATATATATTCTAAAATAACATCACATTTAACAAATAGTGTAAATATTAATTTAGTATCTTCGGACAATTATAAAAATATAAATGATTTGATAAAAAAAGTAAAACCTGATATTAAGAATATAGTTGAATATCTCAAAGATTGTTTTGCTTTAGATTATAGTTATATTCATAATATTTTTAAAAGATTTGGATATTCATTAGACTTTATTACAAAAAGTGATTTTGATTATTTATGCGAACATATGGTATCATTAACAAAGAACGAAAAAGAAAGAGTAGATATCAAAAAACCTTATAAAATTAAATTACCAGACATTATAAATAAAAAATTAATATTTTTTGATAAATTAGAATCTGGTATGAAACTTATTAATTTAAATAATGACGTTAAAACAATAGACTTTTTGGAAAAAATAAAAGAACTAATATTAAATGATAAATTAAATAACATAAACACAAAAGAATTGCTAAAACTTGATAATATTAATATTTATGATATTATATATAATATTCATAAAGAAACATCTGATCCAAATGAAATAGTAGAAAAAATTAAAATGTCTATAAAAAATATTAATAATAAAGAAGTATTAAAGACTATAAATGACATATTACATACACATTCAAACTCTAACGATATAATTAATGAAAAGTCTATTATGATGAATCGTCTAAAATATTCGCGAGAACATATTTTTGATTATGATAAAGATGGTAAAGAATATATTATTTCTTATCGCGAAACGAAAGAAATAAAAGATGGTGCTGATCGTGAAAATTATGAAGGTGTATTGGATATACAAAATATGAATGATATAATGGATATTGAAGATATCGATAATATAGTAAATGATATTGATGACAAAATATATGGTAATAAAAAAACTAATTTTGATAAATATTTAACAAATATTAACTATAAAAATGAACTAGGTTTTATAGAATGTTTAACTATTATTCTTAATATGATGGAAAAAGTTGAAAAGTCAGCAGTAATTGATATTGATTATGATTTATTATCAAGTGAATTATTTAAATATCATAGAAGTATTCCTACAAAATACGATAAATACAAAAAAGCATTTGATGATAATGAAATAGATATTACAGGATTTGATATAAATGTTTTAACACACTTTAAACCGTTTGATATAAATGATGGTAAATCACTTATAGAAGGTCTTAAACAAATGAATATATTTAATATTAATGAAGATTTGATTAACGATATTAAAAATGTTATATTAACTGTTAATGATGATTGGGTAAATACTTTAAATAGCATGTTAGTAACGGCAGTTACATTTTGGATAATTAATATACAAGAAAAAATATTAAACGACACTATATTGATAAATGAAAACTATTTAAATAATGCATTTCTATATAAATGGTACGCATATGGTTCTCCTTTATATGGTATGGATGGTAAAAAAAATGTTAAAAATGGCGTATTACCATATATATCAGAAATAGTTATAGATTATTTCAAAGACACAAATTCAAATAATATAGATACAAAAAATATTGTAAATAATATAATATCAAATATTGAAGATAATTATAAAGATAAAATAATAGAATTGTTGAATAAACATGATAAACAAAATGAAAAAAAGAAAGTAGAACGAGGAGTTAAAGAAAGAGATAATTTAAAAAACAAACTTATAGAAAAAAAAGGGAATGTTGATAAAATTGAGAGTGAATATATAAATGCTTTAATATATATGCCGGGAGTTAATTATAAAAAGATACATAAATATTTATTAGGTTGTTGTCTTAAAAAAATAGACTATACATTTGATGCTGATGGAGATATAGATAAAGCGGGTAGAAAAGATTTGATAGCAATTAAAAACCGTTTTGCAATTAATAAAGAAACAAATAAACCTCGCAATTTAAGATATGTGCCTGATTCTAGTTCAATAATAAATAAAAAAGATGAAACCGAAATTATAGAAAATTTTGATGAAAATAATATTGAATATATAAAAACGGAAGAATATATTTACAATGTTAAAAACGATGAAAACATTGTTTCAGAATGGTTAGATGAAATGTATGATAAAAACACATTATTACCAAATGATATTATTGATAAAATAAAAAATAATTCTAAAAATATAGATATATTAATTAAAGATAATATTAATATTCTTATAAAAACATCAAATTCTTCAAGTGACTTTCATAAATACTTTGTAATAGGTAAAATTAATTATAAGAATATATTATTGTCTGTGTCTAAAATACTTTATAACAGTAATATAAACAATGAAGAAAATATTGATTTGTTAATCAAAAAGTCTATAGATGATATTAAAAGAATATTGAAAGATATATACATTTTGAATAAAGTAGTTAATGATGATATTATAATAGACGTTCATAGAATAATTGCTTATATTGTAAGTCGTGTATTATGTTTGCCTTTTAGTTCTGATAATATATCAAACGGTATATTAAAGTCTATCATTGATATTCCCACAGGTTTTATTGAATCACATACTAAAAATACTTATAATGCTGTTTTAAAAATTCTTAAAATTGCTATATTCCCTACTATGGAAGAAAATATTAACTTTATAAATAAAAAGCGTGAAGAAAATAAACAACAAAAATTAAATATTTTAAATAATAACGAAAATGAAAAAAATCAAATTATAAGAGACCTTAAAAAAGCAGGTGTTAAACACAATCTAATGGAAGATGACAATAAAGAATTATTTAATAATAAGGGAGATTATTATAATAAAATTGATGAAGATTTAATAAAAGAAATAAATGCAGATGTTGTTCTATTAGACGAAGAAGAAGATATTAATAATGTATTTAACGATATATATCCCGACGAAGATGGAAATGTTAATAATGAATATATTATATCACACTTCGACAATGAAGACGATGATGATAAAATGGAAAAGCAAGAAATGGGTTTTTTATTTGACTAAAAATATTAGACTGGTTCGCTTGGTAATCTTACAATATCAGATATTCCTGCGTCTGACTGTCTAGTTAAAAATATTTTACTTGTTCTTTTAACAATAGAATTGCCAATAATACCATTAAGTTGTATTGGTATATATCTCTCTGCATCTGTAAAACAATTTGCAACTTGTAATTTATATCTATAAGGAATTTCTTCAAACATACAGTCTTGTATCAAGTTATCGTATTTTAAACTAATAATACTATATTGTTCTTTAGTAATTAAACCATCAAAAGATTCTAGTTCTTGCGAAAGAACCATAAATTGTTGTGATAGTTTTTTAAAACTCTCAAACTTCTCGCTTGCTTTTACGCTACTCGCTAATGACATAATAAGAACACTTAGTGCATTAACTACTATATTTGGTATTTTTACATCACTTGCTCTCGCACTAATGCTATTAATTATACACATAGCCGAACTTGTTAATACTAATGGAATATTAAAACAAAACTTTATTAAACTCCAATGTGTTGAAGATTTTGTACATAATAAAGTCATTGCCTCGCATTTATCTAATAATTTATTAACATTTATCATTATTTTTTACTATATACAATATACAATTATTATTTTTTTTATTTGAATTATTATATTAGAAGGATATGGATATTGAAACAAAACCTGAAAATTGGATACTCCCTAATAGAATTGGGTATAACAAACAAACTTATAAAACTTTTCACCCATCAAAGTATCACTCCGACTTTGAACAATCTTGTGATGTAAATATAAAACAACTTTCTTTATTTCCACAACAAAGAATAATACGTGATTATATGCAGTTTGATAGTCCTTATAGAGGAATACTATTATATCATGAATTGGGATCTGGAAAGTCTGCAGCATCTATAGCTGCTGCGGAGGGATATATAAATCGTAAGAAAATTGTAATAATGACCCCTGCTTCATTATCACAGAATTATGAGAATGAATTAATGAAAATATCTTCTATAGGATTAAATCTTAAAAAGTCTTGGACACAACTAAAAGTAGATAAAAAAAATATAGAAATGATGAAAATATTAAATAAATATGCTATTACCGATAAATTCGTGAAAAAAGACGGTCTTGTTTGGATACCACTTTATCAAAATGATATAGTTGGTGCTGAAATAATTATAGAAAATATTCAATATTCAAAAATGGAATCAAAATATAAAGAAGATATTAATGCAACAACAGTTCATATAATACGTAATAGATATAAGTTTATTAATTACAATGGCTTGAATAAAAAGATGATTGATGAGTTAGGTAAAAGCCCTTTTGATGATTCATTTATAATTATTGATGAGATACATAATTTTATTAGTAGAATTGTCAATGGCTCAAGTTTAGCAAGACGGATTTATAACTTTATGTTAAACGCTAAAAATATAAAATTAGTATTATTATCTGGAACACCTATAATAAATCAACCTTACGAAATCGCAACACTTATAAATCTTATAAGAGGACCAATGATTGTTCATGAATTAGAATTGTTAAAAAGTTCTGAACCTCCAAATAAGGGTATTATTTTATCTAAATTAAAAGAAAATAATTTATACAAATATATCGATGAAATATATTATGATAAAAACTCTATATTTATAATGTTATTACCAACTGACTTTGTGCGTATTGGAAATGACGATAATTCATTAGTTGAAAAAAATAAATGGTTAATTAATGAAAGTAAAATATTAAGTGAAATAATAAAAGTACTAGCAAAAATAGGTCTAAAAATATCACTAAAAAATAAAAAGGTTGAGCAATATTATGCTTTACCAAACATAAAAGAAGAATTTAATAAATTATTTATAGACGAAGAAGACCCAGAAAATATAAAGGTAAAAAATATGGATCTTTTTCAAAGAAGAATATTGGGTACATTAAGTTATTATAAAACAACTGGATCAGATGTTTTTCCAACTATGCTCCCAGAAACTATGCGTCATATGAATATGACCAATCATCAATTAAATAAATATGTTGAAGTAAGACGTAAAGAAATGGATATGGATGATAGAAAAAAGAGATTTGGTAATAAAAACGCTGGAGACCTTAATTCTGTATATCGCGCATTCAGTAGAATGATTTGTAATTTTGTATTTCCAGACGATATTGAGCGTGCTTTTCCACAAGATATTCGCTTTGTAATGAAAAAAGAACTGGCTAAAGACGATAATAAATCATCAAATGAAATAGTTGAAACAGATGATAAAAAAGATATTAATAAAGCAGTTGCATTAGCTTATGACAAACAGTTATCTCAAGCTATGGATAAACTTTCAAAAAGTGAAGCATTGGATAAAGGAAACTTAAAAAAATATTATAGCCCTAAGTTTGCACAAATGTTAGATGATATAAATACATCTCCTGGAAGCGTTCTTGTATATTCACAGTTTCGAATGATAGAAGGTTTAGGTATATTCAAAGAGGTTTTAAATAGAGATGGATATATCGAGATTAATATAATTAAAAATGATGAGTTTGGATATATAATTGAAAATGTTGATGTATTTGATGAAAAATATGATAATAAAAGATACGTTGTTTTTAATGCAGATAGAACTAAAACAAACATATTAATGAATATGTTTAATGGTGAATTATCCTTATTACCCGATAATATAAAATCTCAATTACCTGATAATATAGATCAATTATATGGAAAGTTTGTTAAAACTATGATGATTACACAATCAGGTGCTGAAGGTATATCATTAAAGAATGTTAGACGCGTTTTAATTACAGAATATTTCTGGAACTCTGTGCGTATAGATCAAGTAATTGGGAGGGCTGTAAGAACATGTAGTCATAAAGCATTACCAAAAGAAGATCAAAATGTTGGCGTATTTATGTATATAATGAAATTAACAAAAGAACAGTTGATAAATAATCCAACTTTACGAAAAAAAGATAATGATCTAACAACTGATGAACACATATTAGGAATTGCTAAAAAAAAAGAAGGTTTAATTAATATATTCTTAGATATGTTGAAGTCTTCTTCTATGGATTGTGTAATAAATTCTAATAAAAATAAACCATTAAAAAATGGTTATAAATGCTATAATTGGGCTATAAATGTCAATGATAATAAATTATCTTATACTCAAAATATTAAAGATGATAATAAAATACAACAACATCAGAAAATGCAAAAAATAAGAAAAAATAAAGGTTCCGTTGTTTCAAGACAAGGAGTTAAATATATAAATATGGATAATAAATTATATGATTATTATAGTTATATAAATGCCGGTATTTTACAACCAGTTAATATATAAATAATAAATTATATACATTAAGAGTATATTATATTGATAACATTATTTAAATGGAACAATGTAATAATAAATGTATATATAGAAATACAAAAAATTTTAAATTATGTAACCGCGATTGTTCATTAAATAGTAAAGACTTTTGCAAGTATCATATGAGATCAAAATGTCAAGAGATATTTAAAACTTATTATTCTATTATAGGTAATAATGATGAATTGAAAATTAATGATATTTATAAAATATATAAATATGTTAATGATAATATAAAGTGTGATAATGAAATTATATATAAGGAGGTTTTTATTGAAATTCTTAAACACATTCCTAATAAAATATTATTAAGTATATCATCGTATTATATCAAAAATAAAAAAGAATTATATAATTTATTATATTCTATAAATAAAAATACTTATAATATTAGCAAAAATACGGATTTAAATATTATTATAAAAGCACAATCAAAAATACAATATATAAATGCTACAAAAAAAGATTTTTTATATAATTGTGTAAATAATGAAGATTTATTTACTTGTGACAATGTATTAGATATATCAAAAACAAAACTTATTATATTAACAATTAATAATATTTCATATGCTTTCGATGTTATAGAATTAGATTATTTTGTAAGAAAATGTATTGTTGATAATGTACAACCATACAATCCATATACGCGTGATATATTGTATGAAAAAGAGTTAAAAAAAATAAAAACTTTTATAAAATATAATAAACTTTCGATAAAAACTAATGAATGTATATGGGAAACAGATATGCATTGTTACACTGATCTTTCTATAGAAATTGAAAGACGAGGATTTTATAATAATCCGGAATGGTTTAATAAGATGAAAACAGGAGACTTTTTAAAAACAATTAAATATTTTAAAGACTTTTCGACTGATATAGAGCAAAGTAAATTATATTTTAATAACATAAATGCCGATACATTATCGATTGACTTTTGTAAAGATGGGATAAAAATGTTTCGCGAATGTAATGAAGATTTATATATATTATGTTGTAATTTTATGAAAGCATTAGCTTTATGTTCTAATGATTTTTATAATAATATTCCCGATTGGGTATTAAACGTACATACAAACTCGCATATTATACATTTGCCAAATATGAATAATATAAATAATTTTTTATTATATTATTATGTAGAATATATGTAATAATGAACAATTATAATAATAATTTTATCAAGCATGTACCTGATTTTGTTTATAATCCTGTTACACAACAACAACCTATAGAAGATGATATCAAAAAAACTTATAATAGTTATATATGTAAATTCAAAACTGCTTTTTATTCTTCAATATTATTTATAATATTTTCATTACCAGTAACATATAAAATACTAGACATGTTGGCTAAATTATTATCAAATAATATAGATATAATTAGTGGTGATTGCGAAGAACCTCAGCCATTAGGAAGAATAATAATGGGGATTTTTGTTGGTATAATATTATTTATAATATAAAAAAATAATGTAATATGAATAATTTAATATGAATAATATAATATGAATAATTTAATATGAATAATTTAAGTTATTATGTTTTTTTTACGGCTTTCTTGACTGGTGGTTTCTTTTTTACAGGTTCTTCGTCAATAACTGACATATCTTTTTCTGGACTTTTGTTTTCGTCATCATCTTCTTCGTCACATTCTTCTTCTTCAGGTTTATTATCGCTATTATTAGATACTGATACAACTGTTTGTTGAACGGTAGAGTTATTATCGTCATAATCAATATCGATATCTTCATCATCTTCTTCTTCTACATCATCTTCGCTATCCAATACAAAAGCCAATTTTGCTGTATTAAGTTGTTGAAACTTTCCTGATACAACTCTCCAACTACAACCAAACATACCCGCAGAAAACCAGATACCGTTTAGCTGAATGATAAATTGTGCTCTACCGCCTTTAAGATTA
>Ga0209702_10002349_pt1 | contig 33321 bp, 39 predicted proteins | sample FRY01_FD_187210 | JGI IMG/M metagenome (GOLD analysis project Ga0209702, IMG submission 187210) | Freshwater microbial communities from Lake Fryxell liftoff mats and glacier meltwater in Antarctica - FRY-01 (SPAdes) (version 2) | ecosystem: Environmental > Aquatic > Freshwater > Ice > Glacier...
CCAAACCACCTTAGAGCCACCGAGTTCAAACCCCGGTTCCGCGACAATTCCCAATCAGCGCCAAATCCCACCCAATCAAATTGCATTCCATTCAACGGAAACTCTACACCCGCCCATCAAAAATCCCCCAAGGTCCGCGCACCGCAAGCGCACGCAATGAAGCAATAGACCCTCACCACCCAAAGCAATGCAGCGGCCCAAAGGGTCGCCACCCGCACGCCCAACCCGCTATCAATGCAAAGACTTATCAACCCGATGCCCTTCAAACACAAACTCAAACACCTCACGAAAATTCCGCGCAAAGTGCACATTGATCCCCTCACGCAAATAATCCGGCAGCTCCTCAAAATCTCGCCGGTTGGCAAACGGCAAAATCAGCTCCATGATCTTGGCGCGCCGCGCCGCAATTACTTTCTCGCGAATACCCCCCACCGGTAAAACCTGCCCTGTGAGCGTTAGTTCACCTGTCATCGCCAGAGGACGCTTGATGCGCTCCCGCCGTGCCAGCGACACTAGCGAAGTCGCCATCGTAACGCCTGCACTGGGTCCATCTTTGGGTGTTGCGCCCTCGGGGACATGCAGGTGCACCATACTCATGTCGAAAAAATCCTGATCGCAATCGTAGTCCCTTAGATGGGCGACAACATAGCTGTAAGCAATTTCCGCCGACTCCTTCATGACGTCTCCCAGGCGCCCGGTCAACTTAAAGCCGCGATTGAGCGTGTGCACCTGCGATGACTCAATGGGCAGAGTCGCACCGCCCATGGAAGTCCACGCCAAACCGGTAACCACACCGATGCCGCGCAGTGGGCGGTCCGCTTGAAAGAGTGGTTGACCCAGCAGGATATCGATATCCTTTTTGCCCACGCGCAACCGTGTCTCCTTGCCGTCAAGCAGCCGTACAATGGATTTACGCATGATGCGCGCCAGCTGTTTTTCAAGCGTTCGAACGCCTGCGTCCCGACAGTAGAAATCAATCACGTACTTCAGCGCAGCATCGTTAATCCGGAGCTGCTGATCCTTCAGTCCATGGCGCTCCAGTTGTTTCGGCCATAAATGCTTTTTCGCAATGAACAGCTTTTCTTCTGCGACGTAACCCGACAGGCGCAATGTTTCCATGCGGTCCAACAACGGGCCCGGGATAGTGTCTAGCTGGTTGGCGGTGCACACAAAAAGCACTTTCGAGAGGTCTACGCGCAAATCCAGATAGTGATCCAGAAACTCGCTGTTCTGTTCCGGGTCCAGCACCTCCAGCAACGCCGATGCGGGATCACCCTGAAAAGACGCGCCGATCTTGTCGATCTCGTCCAGCATAATAACCGGATTGGCGACCTCTACTTCCTTCAGTGCCTGCACAAACTTGCCTGGCATGGCGCCGATATAGGTTCGTCGATGCCCCTTGATTTCCGCCTCATCGCGCATGCCACCCAGGCTGAAGCGATAGAACTTGCGACCCAGAGCATCTGCAACTGAACGACCGATGCTGGTCTTGCCAACACCCGGGGGGCCTACCAGCAGTAAGATTGAACCGGATATTTCGCCCTTGAAAGCGCCGACAGCGAGAAACTCCAGTATGCGCTCTTTAACATCCTCCACCCCTTCGTGATGCTCATCCAGCACCGAGCGCGCATGTTTGAGGTCGAGCTTGTCCTCAGACATTACGCCCCACGGTACGCTGGTGGCCCAGTCGAGATAATTGCGGGTGACGCCGTACTCGGCAGAGCCTGTTTCCAGTATGGAGAGTTTTTGCAATTCCTCATTGATGCGCTTCGCTGCCGCCTCCGGCACATCGAGGTCCTTGATTCGATCCTCAAACGTTTCCACATCGGAGGTTCGATCGTCCTTGGAGATACCCAGCTCCTTTTGGATAATTTTCAGCTGTTCACGCAGGAAGAACTCACGCTGTTGCGCGCTCACTTTCTCGTTGACCTGACTGGTGATCTGCCCCTGTAATTCGGCAACCTCGCGTTCCTTGCGCAGCAAGGTGAGCACCTTTTCCATCCGGGCACGCAGCGGCAATGTGTCCAGAATCTCCTGCAGCTTTTCCCCGGTCGCGGTGGTCAGCGCCGCCGAGAAGTCGGCCAACTTACTGGGGTCACTGGGACTAAAGTTAGCCAGATACCGTTTCAGCTCTTCGCTGTAAAGTGGGTTTAGCGGCAGCAGCTCCCTGATCTGCTTGATCAACGCCATGGCATAGGCCTTGATGTCATCCGCATCGCGGTCACCTTGGCTGCGCGGGTATTCTACCTGCGCCAGATAAGGCGGTTTGTCGCTGAGCCAGCGCACGATGCGAAAACGCCTTACCCCCTGCGCCAGGAACTGCCCCGACTGCTCTGTCGCGTTGGGCGGTCGGTGCAGGCGCACCACGCAGCCAATCTCCGGAAACTGCCCGGGCTGCGCATCGCGCGTATCTGGCCTGTCTACATACGACAGGCCTATAAGGCCGTGTCCCGCACGCTTTACTGCAGCCAGAGTGCTCTCCCATTCAACCGGATCAAGCGCTATCGGTTGCACCTGCCCAGGGAAAAACGGCCGGTAGGGAATTGGCATCACGTGCAGCGTATCCGGCAACACGTCATCTGCCACGGCGGGCGTTTGCCCCCGCGTGTCGTGTGACGGCTCAACCTCTATCGCGGGTGATTCTTCCTGTTCACTCATGGCTATTTATATCCTGTTCCAGCGCTGACATAGAGCATGGCATTCCCACTCCGTTCTTTGTTTATATAGGCTAGTCGGTAATTTTCAAGCTTACTGCCCTCAAGCCATACTGCTGCGCGGCACTTGCCGTTATACTTTTACGCTCGACATTAGCTAGCCCACCGACCATAACCTCACGAGGACAGTACCTTGCATATCGACCAGCTTTCCGACTCTGAACTTGCAGCACAACTGGAGCCCCTGCAGCGACAGTATGAGGCGCTAAAGGGCATGAATCTCAAGCTGGACCTTACGCGGGGCAAGCCCTGTAATGAGCAGGTCGCCCTCTCAGACGCACTGGATGGCATTCTTGAAGGCAAGTATCTGGCAGCGAATGGCACGGATGTGCGCAACTACGGCGGTCTTGAGGGACTGCCAGAAGCCAGGGCCCTGTTCGCACAGATGCTGGATAGCCCTGCTGAGGAAACCTTGATTGGCGGCAACTCCAGCCTGACCCTGATGTACAGCACCATTGATTTCGCACTCACCGAGGGATTGGCGGGCCCAAGCTCGGCCTGGGGCAATCACGATACCGTGAAGTTCCTGTGTCCCGCTCCGGGCTATGACCGCCATTTTGCCATCTGCGAACACCTGGGCATTGAAATGATTACGGTACCGATGCTGGACAGCGGGCCAGACATGGACCTGGTTGAAGCGCTGGTACAGGAAGACAATACGATCAAGGGGTTATGGTGCGTGCCGCGCTTCTCCAACCCAACCGGCTGCATCTATAGCGATGACACTGTAGAGCGCATCGCCCGCCTCGGCCTCATTGCCAGTGATCACTTTCTGGTGATGTGGGATAACGCTTACGCGGTCCACACACTGTATGAAGAGGCCCCTCAGCTGGCATCCATTCGCAGCTTTTGCCAACAGCACGGCACCATGGACAGCGTGTTCCAGTTCGGCTCTACCTCCAAGATCACGTTCGCAGGGGCCGGTGTATCGTTTCTCGCCAGCAGTGAAAAGAACCTCGCTGCGCTGACACAACATCTGGGCTTTCAGACGATTGGGCCAGACAAGGTGAATCAGCTGCGCCATGTGCGTTTTCTAGTTGATCAGAATACGCTGGCCCGTCATATGTCGGGCCATGCCGCTCTCATCAGGCCGCGCTTCGAGTGTGTTCTGGCCACACTGGCAAATGAACTCGCCGGCAAAGGCATGGGCGACTGGTCGAATCCGCTTGGCGGGTACTTTGTGTCATTCAATGCGCTACCCGGTCTGGCGCAAAACATCGTGGAGCTGGCAGATGCCATCGGTGTAAAACTGACGCCAGCGGGCGCCACCTTTCCCTACGGCAAGGATCCCCAGGACAGCAACATTCGGCTATCGCCGACCTACCCTTCGCTCGAGGATGTAAAAGCGGCAGTGGAGGCCTTTGTTATTTGTGTGCAACTGGCGTCGCTTGGGTCCCGCTTGCAGGGCAAAGTATAGCGTCACTGGACTTCTGCCCGGCTATTGGTGTAACCAAACCTCATCCCAACGACTGCGGATATAGTTCACCAAATCCCAGATTGCCTCGTCACCGCCCAGCTCAGTGCGCCAACTATGCATCGCACTCCCTGTGCCAATAGCAATGCTATTGAACAGGTCTTGCTCAGAAGTGCCATGATAATACGCTATGGGATCAGCAAGATTGGTCGCAACCGGCATCTCCTCAAAAATTTCATCCCTGAGGATCGCGTCGGTTTCACCCCCCCAGGGTTCCAGATCATCCATATCCAGTTCAGATTCCTGATAATTGCCAATCGCCCCGGTTACAGCATCTATTGCCTCGGCTCTAATATCCGGCTCTCGCACCCCAAGAGGTGCAGGACCGTCAGCCCATTCAGGCCAATCCTCAACCGGCACAAGATTCGATTCAGGCACACCTAGCACGCGCACTATTTCAATTAACTCAGCATAGTTTTCGAGGACATTCACTTCACTGGCATCATCGGTCACCGCATACCGACTATTGGTATCGCTGCCATGACATTCGCTGCAGTACATTTGATAAAGTTGCGCGCCAGTGTCGAGGGATTGCTCATCATAGGGGTCGGCAGCGCCAAAAGTAGGTTCCGCGCCCAGCGCACCTATGCAACTCAGGATGATCAGCACGAAAAATATCGGAGTATCAGTAGCACGGTGATGCATATAGAGTTCTGCGGCAAATCTACTCTTCGCGACCCTTCTGTCCGGGCGGGATGCCCGCAAACGGAAAACTCGTGACATTACTGTCAGATGAGGCGACGCTAGACACTCGAGCGCTCCCCTCTTTATCCACTTCATCAATGCGGATGATGGCCTGCAGTGGAATATAACTGCGCTTCACCCCGCTGAATTCGTTTTTGAGCTTCTCCTCACTCGGGTCTACCAGTATTTGCGAGCGCTCCCCAAAAACAAACTCTTCTACCTCGATAAAGCCCCACATATCACTTTGGTATATCTGGCGGGCGAAGACTTCGAACACCTGATTGCCGTTCTGAAAAATCACCTTGTATACGGGTTGGTTGGTCATTGTAGTCTCGTGTATCGCAGCTCGCGATATGCTTGCCTGAGTGAGTGGCGGCGGTTCACCTGAATTTGGGGGCGATAATGTTACCACCACAACGGCAGAATACCAGTTTCCCCCGCTGCGCGCCTCTCATCTGGCTTTGACATTCCTCTCACCTTCTTTTCATACAAGCGACGCCTGATCAGCGCGGTGAAGCCTACCTTAGCGCTATGTTTGCGACTGCTAACTGGGTATACTTCTCAACTGTTTTTGCACAGAGCTACCTGAAGCGGCGAGTCCGCGACGACATTACCGTGAGCAAGAAACTCTACATCAAAACCCATGGCTGCCAGATGAACGAATACGACTCGGCTCGTATGCGTGACTTACTGCAGCAAAGCCATGACATGGTCTCCACCGAGAATCCCGAGGAGGCTGATGTATTGTTGCTAAATACCTGTTCTATAAGGGAAAAAGCTCAGGAAAAGGTATTTCATCAACTCGGTCGCTGGAAACGCCTGAAACAAAAAAACCCCGACCTGATCATCGGCGTAGGCGGCTGCGTCGCCAGTCAGGAGGGCGCAGAAATTGGTCGCCGGGCACCCTATGTCGATCTGGTGTTCGGCCCACAGACCCTGCACAGACTACCCCAAATGATGGCGCAGCGCAGCCGCGCCGGCACGCTGGTGGTCGACATCAGCTTCCCGGAAATTGAAAAGTTCGACAATCTGCCACAACCCAAAGTGGAGGGCCCTAGCGCCTTCGTCTCAGTGATGGAAGGTTGCAGTAAGTACTGCACCTTTTGCGTGGTGCCCTATACGCGCGGCGAAGAAGTATCGCGGCCACTGGATGACGTTATTGCCGAGATCGCCCATCTGGCGCAGGGCGGAGTGCGCGAAGTTAACCTGCTGGGACAAAACGTAAACGCCTATCGCGGCGCTGATCACGAGGGTGAAATCGTCGATTTCGCCGAATTACTGCACGCGGTGGCACGGATACCGGAGATAGAGAGGATTCGCTACACGACCTCACATCCGGTGGAGTTTTCCGACGCCCTGATCGATGCCTATGCCCAGATCCCACAGCTGGTGGATCACCTTCATCTGCCCGTACAAAGCGGCTCCGACCGCATTCTCGCCGGCATGAAGCGTGGTCATACGGCGCTGGAGTACAAATCTAAAATCCGTCGGCTGCGCGCTATAAGGCCGCACATCAGCATCTCGTCGGACTTCATTATTGGCTTTCCCGGCGAAAGCGATGCGGACTTCGCGGCCACCATGAAATTGATTGAGGAGATCGGCTTCGACAGCTCCTTTAGTTTCATTTACAGCGCGCGCCCGGGAACGCCGGCGGCCGAACTGCCGGATGCGACCGACGAAGACACCAAAAAACAACGCTTGCAGATACTGCAATCACGCATCCTGCAGCACGCGGCCGAGATCAGCCACAGCATGGTTGGCAGTACCCAGCGGATTCTCGTAACAGGGTCCTCCAGGAGGGACCCCGGTCAGCTGCAGGGCCGCACAGAGAACAACCGGGTGGTGAATTTCTCCGCCACGGACCAGTCGCTCATCGGGCAATTTGTGGATGTGACAATAGTAGAAGCACTACCCAACTCACTGCGCGGCAAGACACTGGAAGGTTGACGTCAGTGAATTCCGGTATATCCTTATCAAGTAACGGCATTGCCCTCAGCGGCGACAGGATACTTTGAACAACGAACCTCCCCCGCAACCGTCTTCGCGACAGTTGATTCAACACAACCTGACTCTGGAACCTGATGACGCCCGTCATCTGGCCATGTTGTGCGGTCATCTGGACAGCCATTTACGCCAGATCGAGCAGCGGCTAGGCATCAGTATCAGCGCCCGAGGCAACCAGTTCCAGTTGAGTGGGCCGCATGCGAGCGTTGCGACAGCCGAGCAACTATTACGCCACCTGTATGCAGAAGTGTGCCAAGGCGTGGGTCTGGGCCCAGAATCCCTGCACTTGCAGCTGCAGGAGGCGGGACTGGAAGACATGGTGGCTATGGGGCAGGACCCCACTATCGCGCCAATCCCGATCATTCGCACCAAACGCGCCTCTATCAAACCGCGCGGCAAGAACCAGCAGTCCTATGTGCGCACCATAAAGGAGTGCGATATCAATTTTGGTATTGGCCCCGCTGGCACGGGGAAAACCTATCTGGCCGTGGCCTGCGGCGTAGAAGCCCTGCTTGAAGAGCGAGTGCGCCGCATTCTGCTGGTGCGGCCGGCAGTCGAGGCCGGCGAAAAGCTCGGCTTCCTGCCCGGAGACCTCAGCCAAAAAATCGATCCCTATTTGCGCCCGCTTTATGATGCTTTGTACGAAATGTTGGGATTTGAGACTGTCGATAAATACCTTGAGCGCAATGTCATCGAGGTCGCACCACTGGCCTTCATGCGTGGACGCACACTGAACAATGCCTTCATCATTCTCGATGAGGCGCAAAACACCACACGCGAACAGATGAAAATGTTCCTGACCCGTATCGGCTTTGGCTCAACCGCCGTCATTACCGGCGATGCCACACAGATCGACCTGCCCCGCGGCACGCAGTCAGGCCTCACGCATGCAAGCGGCATACTGGGTGACGTCGAGGGTATTGGGTTTACCTGGTTCGGCAACAAGGACGTGGTGCGCCATCCACTGGTACAGCGCATTGTCCAAGCCTACGAAAGCGCCGAGGACACCGCCACACAGCTGGATAAGAGTAGGCGGTGAATTTGCTCGTGGAGGTACAGAGAGCCAGTAGCGCGCCCGTGCCCTCCGATAAAGACATTCGCCATTGGATTTTGTCAGCACTGCACGGACAAACAACGTTGCATGAAGTCGAGATCAGCGTGCGCCTGGTAGACCGTGAAGAAATGTCCCAATTGAATGAAACTTACCGGGGTAAAAAAGGGCCCACGAATGTCCTTTCATTTCCCGCCGACCTGCCGCCCGAATTAGCATTACCGCTGCTGGGCGATATCGTTATTTGCGCACCGGTGGTCGCAGCTGAAGCTGCAGAGCAGGGCAAGAGTGCCAGCGCGCACTGGGCCCATATGACAGTCCACGGCACACTGCATTTGCTGGGTTACGATCATGTTGAAGAGGAAGATGCAGTGAGTATGGAAGCTTTGGAAAGTACTATTCTTTCGCAAATGGACTACGATTGTCCTTACGAGACGCGAACATGCCAAGAGCAGCTTTTACGATGAGTGAAGATCGCACCCCAAACAATGGCACTGATCGATCCTGGCTAGACAAGATCGCACTGCTGTTCAATTCAGAGCCTCGTACACGTCGCGATCTGGAAGATGTGCTGACATTGGCCGCGGATAACGAAGTCATCGACCAGGACGCGCGCAGCATTATGGAAGGCGCGATGCAGGTCAGTGATATGCAGGCGCGCGATATTATGATCCCGCGCTCGCAGATGGTGTACATCAAAGCCGATGGCACGCTGGAAGATATCCTCCCGCTAATCATTCACTCGGCACACTCGCGCTACCCCGTTGTCGGCGACAGCCCGGACGTGATCCTTGGAATCCTGCTGGCCAAAGATCTGCTGCCGCAAATACTCAATGAGGACAACGGCAACTTCAAAATCGAGGCATTGCTGCGTCCTGCCATGGTGGTGCCGGAGAGCAAACGCCTCAACGTTTTATTGCGCGAGTTCCGCGAGAACCGCAATCACATGGCGATCGTCATTGATGAATACGGTGGTGTAGCGGGCGTTGTCACGATCGAGGACGTACTGGAAGAAATTGTCGGCGAAATCGAGGATGAGACCGATGAACAAGCCGACCGTTTTATCAACATGATCGATACCAACGAATTCATGGTCAAGGCCCTCACACCGATCGAGGAATTCAATGCCCATTTCGATTGCGACTTCAGTGATGACGACTTCGACACCATTGGCGGCCTTGTCATCCAGGCGTTCGGGCATATGCCCGCGCGCCATGAGGTAACCACCATCGAGGGCTTCAAGTTCGAGGTAATAAAGGCGGACCAGCGCAAGATCTACTCGCTGCGTATCAGTCGCCCGCAAGAATAACCTCTATCAAGCCCAGTTCCTCTATGCGCGCCGAATCTGAACTGCACCCAATGCTTGTGCTGATAGGGGCGCCACTGGCTGGCGCCCTGGTCACGCTGTCACTGGCGCCGTTCAATATCTGGCCGGCGGGCATTCTCAGTTGTGTGTTCTATGCCTACCTGCTTTGCACCTGTACACCGCGGCAAGGGCTGTGGCGAGGCTGGCTTTACGGCTTGGGCATGTTTGGCAGCGGCGTCTCCTGGGTCTACGTCAGTATTCATGTGCACGGTCACGCCAGTATCCCACTGGCGGCGGCGCTCACGGTGCTCTTTTGCGCCGCGCTCGCGCTGCTCCATGCACTGTTCGCCTGGCTGTATGTGCGGTTTGTGCGCCCCCTGCCCGGCGGTATGCTGGTGGGTTTTCCCGCGTTGTGGGTGTTGTTTGAATGGCTTCGGGAGTGGCTATTTACGGGCTTTCCATGGCTGTATCTGGGCTATGCCCACGCCGAGACATGGATCTCGGGCTGGGCTCCCATAACGGGCGTATTCGGCCTGTCGTTTATTTGTGCGATTTCAGGCACTTGCGTGTTTCTGGCGTGGCGCAGCCGCAAAGCCGTCTCCTGCACCACCTATGCTGTTGTTCTGATCACGCTGTGGGGCGGCGGCGCGGTGCTCAAGCCCACACAGTGGGTGGCCAAAGCGAGCGAACAGCCTATCACTGTCGGAATGGTCCAACCCAATGTGCCGCAGGAACAGAAATGGGACCCGCAGTGGTATGGCCCTATTTTAGCGCAGCTGGACAGCACCACCGAAGGCCTGCTGGGGCGCGACATCGTTATCTGGCCGGAGTCCGCAATACCCAACTACTTACAGCGCGCCCAGGGGTTTCTCACGCCGATCGCCGAGCGCGCGAAAGCCGCCGGCACCACGCTCATCACCGGCGTCCCGTTTCGCGCAGCCGGAAGCTCGTCCTACTACAACAGTATTGTCGCGCTGGGTCAGGGCAAAGGTGTCTACCACAAACAGCGGCTGGTACCTTTTGGTGAATATGTGCCACTGGAAAACCAACTGCGCGGCCTGATCCAATTTTTCGATTTGCCGATGTCCTCCTTCAGTTCGGGGCCAGCAGAGCAGTCCCCACTCGCCGCCGGGCCATACCGCATTGCACCTTACATTTGCTATGAAATCGTCTACGGCGGGCTGGTGGCCAAAGGCGCGCAGGACGCTGAGTTGCTGGTTACCATCAGCAACGACAGCTGGTTTGGCGACTCCATCGGCCCCTGGCAACACCTGCAGATCGCGCAAATGCGCGGGCGGGAGAACGGGCGCTATGTGCTGCGAGCGACCAATAATGGCATCTCCGCCATTATCGACCATCAGGGCCGCATCCTTAAGCGCACTGAGCAGTTCGTGTCCACCACGCTGATCGGCGAAGCGCAGGCGATGCTGGGCACCACCCCCTTTGGCCGCTTCGGCAATACACCGATTATCGCCGCTTGTTTTGTCGGATTGCTGCTTATGGGCCTGATGTATTTGGGGTTCTGGCGGGATAACTAGTGCGACTACTGCATGCGAAGATTGCTTAATCACTGGCAGTAGAATCTTCTCAGACCCGTTCAATTGCTGTTAGACTCCGCCCTTGATTTTCGCTCGCAGCAGCCTCTCACGAGCCTGTAATCAGGCCAATTTCCCTAACAATATCAAGGACTAACACGGAACCTGTGATGGACCAGCAATACAACCCACAAGCGCTGGAACACGCCGCGCAGGAATACTGGCTTAAGCACAACAGCTTTGCCGTAAAGCAGGACGATACACGCGAAAAATTCTACTGTCTCGCCATGTTCCCCTACCCCAGTGGCCAGTTGCACATGGGACATGTACGCAACTACACCATTGCCGATGTCATCGCCCGTTACCAGCGCATGCAGGGCAAAAACGTGCTGCAGCCGATGGGCTGGGATGCGTTCGGGCTCCCGGCGGAAAATGCTGCGATAAAAAACAAAGTGCCCCCGGCGCAGTGGACAGCGCAAAATATCGATTACATGCGCGAGCAGTTGCGGCGCCTGGGGTACGCCTATGACTGGAATCGTGAGCTGGCGACCTGCGACCCATCTTACTATCGCTGGGAGCAGTGGTTCTTCACCCGTTTGTTTGAAAAGGGTCTGGCCTACAAGAAAAAGGCTGAAGTGAACTGGTGCGAAACCGACCAGACCGTGCTGGCCAATGAGCAGGTGGTGAACGGTTGTTGCTGGCGCTGTGACAACCCGGTGGAACGCCGTGAGATCGATCAGTGGTTTATCAAGATCACTGACTACGCCGAGCAACTGCTGGCCGACCTGGATACGCTGGATCAGTGGCCAGAACAAGTGCTCACCATGCAGCGCAACTGGATTGGCCGCTCCGAAGGCGTCGATCTGGATTTCGTATTGGCCGACGGTTCTGCGTTGAGCGTTTACACCACGCGCCCGGATACGTTGATGGGCGTCACCTGTCTGGCGGTAGCGTTACAGCACCCTGTCGCAAAAGAAGCCGCCGCCAAAGATCCTGCGCTAGCTGCATTCATCGAAGCGCAGGGCAATGTCAAAATGGCTGAGGCCGACATGGCCACCATGGAAAAGGCAGGGATGGCAACAGGCATCACTGCCACACACCCCCTGACAGGCCTGGAAGTCCCCGTGTGGGTGGCCAACTTCGTACTGATGAGCTACGGCTCGGGCGCGGTGATGTCTGTGCCCGGTCACGACCAGCGCGACTGGGAGTTTGCTATGAAGTACGAGCTCCCCATCGCACAGGTGATTGCCCCTGCCGGTAATGAGGTGTGTGATATCAGCGTGGCGGCCTTCACTGACAAGGGCGTACTGGTCAATTCCGGCGAATTCGACGGCCTGGATTTTGAGCAGGCTTTTGCCACTATTGCAGATCGTCTGGAACACGAAGGCAAGGGCAAGCGCACCGTCAACTTTCGCCTGCGCGACTGGGGCGTGTCGCGCCAGCGCTATTGGGGCGCGCCCATTCCCATTATCAACTGCGGCGAATGCGGTGCGGTACCTGTGCCCGCTGCAGATCTGCCCGTAGTGCTGCCCACCAATGTGGCATTTGAAGGTGTCGGATCGCCACTCAAGCTGATGCCGGAATTTTACGAAACTCAGTGCCCTCGCTGCGGCGCGAATGCCACGCGTGAAACCGATACCTTCGACACGTTCATGGAATCGTCCTGGTACTACGCACGTTACGGCTGCGCCAATAATGATTCGGCCATGCTGGATGGCGAAGCCGATTACTGGGCGCCGGTGGATCAATACGTGGGCGGCATAGAACACGCCATCCTGCATCTTTTGTACTCGCGCTTCTTTCACAAGCTTATGCGAGATGAGGGGCTGGTCAATTCAGACGAACCGTTTGTGCGCCTGCTGACCCAGGGCATGGTGCTGAAGGACGGCGCCAAAATGTCCAAGTCCAAGGGCAACACCGTGGACCCAAAATCCCTGATAGACCGCTATGGTGCCGATACTGTGCGATTGTTCAGCATGTTCGCCGCGCCACCGGAGCAGTCTCTGGAGTGGTCTGACTCAGGCGTCGAGGGAGCCAACCGCTTCCTCAAACGGCTGTGGAAAATGGCGAGCAACTATATGGCCGCCGGTCCCGCTCCTGCGCTGGACACCTCTATACTCAACGACCAGCAAAGAAATGCGCGCCGCAAAACACACGAGACCATCGCCAAGGTCGATGACGATTACGGGCGTCGCCAGACCTTCAATACAGCGATCGCCGCAATCATGGAGCTGTGCAACGAGTTGGGCAAACTGGACAACGAGCCACAAAGTCGCGCTGTGCTGCACGAGGCACTGCACGCGATCACTTTAATGCTCAGCCCTATCGTGCCGCACGTCAGCCACGCGCTGTGGCCGACACTGGGTGGCAAGGGTGATATTCTCAATGCCCGTTGGCCCAAGTTGGACGAAAGCGCTCTCACTCGCGACACGATCGAAATGGTGGTGCAGGTGAATGGTAAAGTGCGCGCCAAAATGAATGTACCCGCTACCGCCGACAAAAAAGCCATGGAAGAGCTGGCTCAAGCACAACCGAATGTGAGCCGCTTTCTGGAGGGACACAGTGTCCGTAAGGTCATTGTGATACCCGGGAAGTTAGTTAACATTGTTATTGATTCCTGAGAGCGAGACTTAACATGCGCAGGCACCTCATTCGGTTCAGTTTAATTCTCGGCATCACTTTTCTGCTCGCCGCCTGTGGCTTCCAATTGCGTGGAACAGGCGGCAACAGCGCTCCTCTGCCACCAGCCTGGAAGAGTATGCATCTGGTAACGGGCAACCCTAACGGTGAGTTTAGCCGGGCCGTTATTGCCCAGCTTGCGGCAAACGGCGTGCAGTGGACAGACCGCGAGAGTGCTAATTTCAGCCTTGTACTGAGTCCCGAGCGCTTTGAACAACGCAGCCTCTCCCTCAACGCGGAAGCCCGGGTGGCCGAGTTCGAGCTCACGATGAGTTCGCAATTTTCTATTGTGGATGCCAGTAACAAAGAGGTCGTACCGCCCTCGTCTGTCATAGTCATCAAGCAGATGGAAAACGACCCACGCAATGTGGTCGGCAAGGAGGGCGAAGTACAGTTAATACAGAACGAGATGCGCACTGATCTGGCGCAACAGATTGTACGCCGCGTTAATTTCTACGCGACAAGCAGCTCATCCGATAGTCCGTAGTGCGTCTTTACCCGGAAAAACTGGCCAGCCATCTTAAGCAGAATCTGCTTCCGGTTTATCTGGTCAGTGGTGACGAGACCCTGTTGGTGCAGGAGTGTTGTGACCAGATTCGCCAAAAGGCACGGGAACAGGGTTGCAATGAGCGGGAAATTATCGACGGCGATGCCACCGGTTTTAACTGGCAGGATATTCTGCACAGCGCCGCCAGTATGTCGCTGTTTGCCGATCGCAAGTTGGTTGAGCTGCGTCTTTCCAGCGGCAAGCCAGGCGCGCAGGGCAGCAGTGCATTATGCGAGTACCTGGGCATCAGCAGCGCCGACGATGTGCTACTGATCGTCTCCGGCAAGATCGACAAACAGTCTACCAACAGTAAATGGTATAAGGCACTCGACAAGGCTGGCGCCACTGTTCAGGTATGGCCTGTCGACGCCAAAAGCCTGCCACGCTGGCTGCAACAGCGGGTCCACAGCGCCGGCATGAGCATCGATGATGATGCCCTGCAGTTACTGTGCGACCGGGTAGAAGGCAACCTGCTGGCCGCTGTTCAAGAAGTTGAAAAACTAAAACTACTGGCCGCGAACTCGCACATTACCACTCAAACTATTACTGCAGCGGTGTCCGACAATGCCCGCTACAACATGTTCGATATGACTGACAATGCCCTCAAAGGCGATGCCACCGCCAGTCTGCGTATGCTGCATGGCTTGCGCGCGGAGGGTTCTGAGCCCCCGGTAGTACTGTGGGCCCTCGCCCGTGAGATCCACACACTGTGCGAAGCGCAATCTGCCTGCGACAACGGCATGAGCGAACAGCAAGCACTCTCCGCTCTGCGCGTCTGGCAAAATCGCATGCCGTTCATGCAAGCGGCTCTGGCGCGCCATGATGCCAATTCCCTTTCCCTGTTACTGCAGCAGGCCTCTCAGGTCGATGGCAGCATCAAGGGCTTCGCTGGCGGCAAGCCCTGGGACAATCTGGAACGTCTTGTTGCTGATCTTTGCCGGATATCTGGATAGTCGATTCCTGGTGTTTACTGTGATGTGCCAAGAGCGGGGAGCAGACCCGTGACGGCCGCAAGCCTGCTCCCCACCCTTGGCGTCCGCCTATCTCCTGACACATAAGAGAGCCTGTGGAAGCTGGGCTCGGCTCAGCCCAGCTCGGCTCAGCTCGGCCGCTCCAGCCCAGCAATTCATAACTTGCATTCTGCCCCTCTCAATACTACTGTACGTACATACAGTATTTAAATAAAACAGCCTGCGAGAGGTAAAAAGCCATGGACACGAATGAGATGCTGGAACAGGTTATCAGCCGCAACGACACCTGGCGCGGTCGCCATCGCTATTTTCAAGATCACCAAACCTCCGCAAACAATGAGTGCCACGGCTCCGGAGGCCTTGCCACGGGCTACGCAGCACTGGATGCACAGTTGCAACAGGGCGGCTGGCCACTGAACAGTACCATCGAACTATTAAGTGATGGTTGTGGAATGGGCGCTATGGGGTTGTTCCTGCCCACCATGGAGCATCTGAGCGCACAGGGGCGCTGGCAGGTGTTTATTGCCCCACCCTACAAACCCTACGCACCATTGTTGGCGGCACGGGGTATCGATACCCGGCAGGTTCTGCTGGTTCACCCCCAGAATCGGCAAGACCTTTTGTGGGCCACTGAGCAGGCCTTGCGCAGCACCACCTGTAGTGCCGTATTCAGCTGGCTGGGCGCACACGAGTACGGCTACAGTGAGTTGCGCAAACTGCAGTTGGCTGCCGCCAGTGGTGACAGCCTCGCGGTGATGTTTCGTGCCAACCAGGCAGAACTGAACCACTCTCCGGCCAGCCTGCGCCTGCAGATGCGCGAGTACCGCAAAGTACACATCCTCAAACAACGTGGCGGCAACCAGTCTGTCGATATCGATCTATCCCCGGCCGAGGATGCGCCGTTGCAACCCCAACTATGGGAGCTACCCGTGTGGAGCGCCGGCACGCGCAACACCAGCACCCACAACAATAGCGCCATGAGCGCACCGTCACCGGGGGCCTGAACTACCCCCTGGCAACCTGTGGTAAAACCACTGTAAACCCTATAACCAGTGCAATCTGAATAGGGAAACCAGCGATGAATATACCGCTGAAGGTAAGCTGGCAGTGCGATGGATGGATAAATGCCCAACAGACTATGGTGTCACCCTGGGTGTGGGATATGGCCAAGCGCAGCTATGCTGGTCGGTTCGGCACGCTGATACTGTCTATCGGCTTGGCCATCGGTATTGCAGGCTTTTTCCTTAAAGTAATCATCACTTACTTGCTGGAAAACGCGGGGACTACTTCTCTGCAATAATATTGGTACGCACTTGAAACTCGACGACTTCCTCGTTGTACACCTGAGAAAAGCCTTCCAATCGTGAACCCAGCGCCAAATGCTGTCGACGGTTCATCACACCGCACTCAATATAAACTTGTGCCTGCAACAGGTACTTTTCCGCCACCAATTGCGCACGGTACATTTCCTTTTCAGTGGCGACTGCACCATCGGGCATCAGCGGCAACTCTCCCGGCCTTTTTACAGGGCAAGCGTCAGAAGCAAAAGCAAAAGCATTGAATGTTAGACAGATCAGCACTGCCATCAGTAGAGCTTTCATCTGTATATCCTCATTTGTAACCTTAGGTAACATTACCGGAGGTATGTGTTACCTACTATCTACCCATACCCATCTTCCCGCAACTGTATTATTGTGAATTATTCATGAAATATAGGACATAAATATGCCTTCTAAAAAGTGATCCAAATGCCAAACCAATAGGCTAATGTGTCACATAAGGTAACATTTTGGTGCATAAGCAGGCGTTTACACGGGGGTATCAAAGCCACGCTATCCGGCAATACCACCTTATAAGACGATCTGCTGCCTATACTGCTGAGCCGCTAGACAAGCACACAGACATCACTAATACTGTATGCATGTACAGTATTGGTGACATTGTAGGGAGAATGCCCCCGCACGTTACTGGCTTCTTCCTGCAGAACGGCGACAGACCCCGAAAAAAGACCGTAAACACAGGAGATACCCTGTGAGCCTGTGGCTGTGTCTGCGTTTTGACCTGTTGCCACTGCAATGCCTGAGCCGCTGTGAACAGCAGCCGGTAGTGGTATTGGCCGCACAACGCGTATTGTGTGCCAATGATTGCGCCGCTGCCCTGGGAATATACCAGGGCATGGGCACCGCAACGGTGCGAACGCTGGTAGGCGATGAGCCGGTGCGACTGCTGGAGCGGGATGAACAAGCCGAACAAGACTGCTTGCAGCAACTGTGCTGCTGGGCCTATGGCCTCACCCCAACACTGTGTATCTGGCAGGCAGACAGCCTGCAACTGGAAATCGGCGGTTGTCTGAGCCTGTTTCAGGGTCTGGATGCGCTGCTGCTGGAAGTCATAAGTGGCATTAGCAGTCGTGGATACCGGGTACGCTACGCACTGGCACCTACACCCAAAGCCGCCTGGTTGCTGTCCTTTGCTGCGCGCGACATAGCCATGGCGATACAACAACCACTGGAGCAACGGATCAGTCCGCTGCCGCTTAATTTGCTAGTCCAATTCACCAGCACCGTGGACTCATTGCGCCGCGCCGGGCTACACACACTGGGCGATGTGCTAAAGCTTCCATCCGCAGCACTCGGCCGGCGTTGCGGCAAGAAATTCACCCTCTTCCTGCAGCAACTATTGGGCCAGCGGGAAGATCTACAGCTGGATTACCGTCCTCCGGAGACATTCCATGATGAGTACTGGTTTGGTTATGAGGTAAAAACCAACGACGAATTGCTACCCGCCGTGCAACGCCTGCTGCAATCACTGTGCGACTTTTTGCGCAACACTCAGTTACAAACAAGCGAGATCACCTGGCAGTTGGTTGGCATCGACCATAAATTACAGGATGTGTGCGTGCGCAGTACCAGTAGCCACAGCGATTGGAAAAACTGGTATCAGCTCACCCGCATTCGCTTTGAGCGCCTGCAACTGCGCGGCGGCGTGGAGGGCCTGGCTCTGGTCTGCCCGCAGTTGCGCGCCGGGCAACAGGACAGCATCGACCTGTTCAGCCCGCGCAACCAACGCGAACCCTTGGCCAGCCTGCTGGACAGACTGCGCAACCGCCTGGGCCTGCAAGCCATTGAAAAAATCGGCTGCCGGGATGAACACTTGCCGGAGTTTGCATTACGGGTCAGCAGCGACTCTGCCGGCGACGAGCACAGCAGCACAGCACACTGCGCCCAACGCCCCTTCTGGCTGCTGCCACAACCACAAGCGCTGCGCCAACACGGTGTGCGACTGTACTGGAAAGGTGCCTTGCAACTGGTGTACGGGCCGGAGCGCATCGAGGACAACTGGTGGCAGGACGCGGTGAGCCGTGACTACTATATCGCCGCAGACAGCAGCGGCCAGCACTATTGGATATTTCACGACCGCCTGGCCAGGCAATGGTATATCCACGGGGTATTCGCCTAAACCCGGGCAACTCTACTGCGTCACTCAAACAACACGACCTCGTCAAACCGGGGGAGTGTGCTAAACCGCATATCCGGATTTGCTGCTGCCTTGCTACGCAAAAACGAGAGGGTGCTCTCACGATCATCGGCGATCAGCGCCATCAATTTCACCTGACCAGTGAACGGCCCTGCCAGCGGCCCGGTGAGACTGTCGAAGTGAACGGGAATAACCCGCGAAGGCATAACTGTCGCCACCGTATCGCGCCAGAAGTTCTCCATGTAATCCGCTGTCTGCGAACCCAGGCCGCCGACACCGAGAAACACAGTATCCGCCGTAAAATCCTGCAAAGCGCCCTCTATATAGCCGGCACTACCCACAATCAACCAACTGCCCTTGGGATGACTGACATGCAACACATACGCCTTGCCCAGGCGGTAATCGAAAACGCGAACCGGCGGCACCAGCGGTGCGCTGATTTCCGGCTCAGCCAATGCGCGTTCGCGAATAGCGGGATCGGGAAACTGAAAGTGCTGCGACTCTATCGGCGTAATTACAAACTGCCCCAGCCGCACCGACTGGCGATTGCTCAGCACCTGAATCTGCGATTCCGGCAAACCCCAGCCACGACCAATATTGGCGGTAGACTCCGAGCCCAGCAACATTGCGCCGGTGCGCCGAGCGACCTCCGGCGCATCCATAGCATGATCGTAATGGGAGTGCAGAGGTAACACCGCCGCCAGACTAGTGACCTCATTGTCTGCCAGCCCCTGCTCAATCGCACCTATATCCGGGCCAATCTTGCCCAACAGCATGCGCAGCGGGCCAGGGCGCGAAAACCAGCCATCGGTCATCCACTGCGTCTCACCGTCGCTAAATAGCAGGGTCGCCGTGCCACTGAAACGCACCGTGACTGCGCCGGGAGGAATCTGCTCGCTCGCCTCGATGGCCCAGCCAGGATCGACCGGCACCTCGTCGTAGACCAATAAAGCGTACGCCAGGAACAAACTCAGCAGACTAAACAGAACAAGGAATGTGAGCAACAGCGCTCGCGGCAGCGCCTTACCTGACGAACTGGGTGGGCTTTTCGATTTCATAGATTGCCTCGGCGATATTCTCCAGACGAGTTTCCAGAATTGCCTGAGCGTCGTAAAGGCCACGATTGTAAAAATAGGGGCCAATCTCTTCGGCAAAAAAATCGAGCAGGAACCCCGCGTCGAACTGTCCGAGCTCATGGCCCAGTTCTTCCTGCATATACAGCTGTATTTTTCGACAAATGATCTCTCGTTCATCGCGGGTAAAAGTAATCTCTGCCATCAGTGCAACCTATAGAATTCCAGTGTCTTTATCGTTAAGGCTCTTCATATTCTTCTGCGCCCAATAATCCTGTATGCCCTCCTCGCCGCGACCATCCGCCCATTTTGTCAACGTGGGGCGCTCTCCCTTGAGTTCGTAATACGGCACCGCATAACCACAGGAGGTCTGTACCAGTTCCACCTGCAGGATGAAAATCTGGCGCGCTCCCGTATACGCCGGAAACAGCGCACTGAGCTCATCCCAACGCTCGTCACGAGAATGAATCGCAACCGCATCGCCATACAACCGCATAATTAACGGTTGCTTGTCGAAAGAACAGAACATCACCGTCATGCGGCCATTTTCCAGTACGTGCGCGGCTGTCTCATTACCGCTACCCGTCAGGTTTAGCCAGGCTGTGGTGGTATCGTCGAGAATACGAAAACTGTCCATGCCCTTGGGCGACACATTCACAAAGCCCTGTGCCCCTGCAGTGCCTACAAAAAAGAGATGCTGTTGACTGATAAAGGCCTTGTGCCTGGCATCGAGTTTTTCAAAGTGTTCGGCCACTCGTTAGCTCCTTGTGTCCTTGTGTCCTTGTGTCGCTGCCTCTTCGATATCGACATAAACGGATTCGGTAAACCGCGGAGAACAGATTGCCAAAAATACCAGATCATCTGTACCCGTGTTACGAATGCGCTGCCGCACTCCGGGCGGGATAAGGACAACAGCCCCGGCATCCACGCGATATGCTGGCAAGTCACCAATCTCCACCCGTCCTTCACCTTGCACTACAACGTAGCGCTCACTGGTGCCGCGCAGGCAATGCCAACGGGTGGCTTTGCCAGGCTCCAACCTGGCTCGAGCAATCGACATATCGGGATCATCGGCGGAGTTCGATAACTCCTTAATAAAACACCCCTCCGCAAAAAAATACTCCTGCGACTCATCACTGCCTTTAATACATGTCTTCATCGAATTCGCTGCTACTGCCATCACCAACTCCCTATTTTGTGTTGCCCACCTCTTACTCAGCACCATTCTATCTACAGACGCTTCCAAGCGCACTTCTATGCGCTTTTCTGCACAGGTTTAGATACATTTTCCTGCGCCATTTGCCAAACAGTGGCATATGCAATTCGCACCGCAATGCTGAATCGTGTGGCTATGCGCATTCAGTACTGAATGATAGGCGCCTTTCCTTGCCAAGTATCGTCTTCCAACATAGTGACCATGGCATGCGCACAATCGGCGAATGAAATACTGGATAATCCACTGAAGGCGTTATAGCCCAAACGGTAGTGGCATTTTCGCGGCCCTGCCTTCATTTGCAGCGGACGAATACCGATCCAGCAAAGATCAGTATTGTCATCCAGTAAAATTAACTGATGTTCTTTGTCAGTATGCCTGTGCTTGAGAAACATCCGTGAATACCATCGCACAAACCGTGCGCCAAAAGTAATCACATCATCAGGGCGAAGCGTACTGCCACCGCCACACCACACCAGTCTCGATATCTGCTGACGACGCATGGCGGCAAGAATATGCCGCGTAGCGTCGGTACACAGGTTGGGCGGCGAGGTCTTTTCATCAACACCAATGGCAAATATGATCGCATTGGTGCCCGCCGGGAGCGCGCGGGCAACATCATCAGCAATTAAACCGTCGCCTGTAATTACAGTAATTCTGTCGCGCAGCGAAGTAGGCAATTTATCGGGATTACGTACCAGCACGGTCACGGCATGGCCCGCATCAAGGCATTGCGACAGACACTCACAACCGAGACTCCCGGTAGATCCAAACAGCGTCACGTTCATAGTGGGAATCCAGTGTATGAAAAGTATTCTTAGGAGTAGCGGGCAGCAGACGCGGTTCTGAGCTTGTATAGTGCAAGCACCAGCCCGCAAATGCTATCTCAGTAACGCTATGCTTGAGCGCCGCGCAGGCAGCTGCTAGTGTCGCTACATTATTAGCGCCGGTTGCAATAGCGTGCCATAACAGCCAGCTTCCTGGTTCAGGAGAATAACAATGTCCTATTTTCGCGATTTGCAGCCTATGCTGTTTATTTCACCACTACTATTCGTGCTTGTCGCCTGCCAGGGAGAACCCACTGATGGCGCGCTTGGCCCTCAAGGCAATACGCCTGCGACAGAGCAAACAGCACGCGCAAATGCCAAGGTGAGTGAGGAACTGAATCTGGCCGAACAACAGGATTTTGACAATGCCAGCCGGGGCCTCATAGCGGCCGCACCCGCACTGCAAGTTGCAGGCCCTGACGGATCCCTGATCTGGGACATGCCGTCTTACGACTTCATACAGGGCGCCGCGCCCGACACCGTCAACCCCAGCCTCTGGCGGCAGGAAAAACTCAACAATCATCACGGTTTGTTCAAAGTGACTGAGGGCATCTACCAACTGCGCGGCTTTGACCTGTCTAATATGACTATCATTGAGGGCAAAACGGGCTGGATTATCGTCGACCCGCTGACCACCAGGGAAACGGCCGCTGCCGCCATTGCCTTTGCTAGAAAACATCTCGGCGACCAGCCGATATCCGCAATCATCTTTACGCATTCCCATATCGACCACTTTGGCGGCGTACAGTCAGCGCTGGGGGCCGGGCAAAACATCGAAATTGTTGCGCCAGTGGGGTTTATGGAGGAGGCCACCAGTGAAAACGTAATCGCCGGCACTACCATGAGCAGGCGCTCAATGTTCATGTATGGCAGCCAGCTAGAACACTCTGCACGCGGACATGTTGGATCCGGACTCGGTAAGGGCCCGGCATTCGGCAGTGTCGGCATCGCTGAACCCACCCGTATCATCGAGACCACAGGAGAAGCGGTGACCATCGATGGTATCGAATTCGTTTTCCAGAATGCACCCGGCTCCGAGGCTCCCGCCGAACTCACGTTCTACCTGCCAGAACTCAAAGCCTTCGGCGGCGCCGAGGTGGTCTCCAAGACCATGCACAACCTGTACACCCTGCGCGGCACCAAAGTACGCGATGCCCGCAAGTGGAGTCACTACATTGATGAGGCAATCAATCTGTTTCCGGATGCAGAGGTCTATTTCGGCAGCCACCATTGGCCTTTGTGGGGCAATGAAAACATTATCGATTTCCTGAAAAAGCAGCGCGACGGTTACAAGTACATTCACGACCAGACCCTCCGTCTGGCATCTCAGGGTTACACCCCGCGCGAGATTGCCGACATGCTGCAGATGCCAGAGTCGCTGCGCACCAATTTCCCCAATAGAGGCTATTACGGCACGCTCAAACATAACGCCAAAGCGGTCTACCAGATGTACTTTGGCTGGTACGACGGCAACCCCGCGAACCTCGACCCACTGCCCCCACAGGAGGCTGCCATTCGGTACGTCGATATGATGGGAGGTTCACAGGCAATTCTGGAGCGCGCACAGGCTGACTTCGACAAGGGCGAATACCGCTGGGTGGCGGAAGTCATGAATCACCTGGTTTTTGCACAGCCCGAGAATCAGGCCGCCAAAGCACTGCTGGCACAAACCTATGACCAGATGGGCTATATGGCCGAATCCGGACCGTGGCGGGATGTCTATCTCACCGGCGCTCTGGAGTTACGCCAGGGCCCGCCCAACGTCGGTCTCAGTATCGCCAATGCGGCCGACCTTATTAACGAGACCCCTCTCGATCAGTTCTTTGAGCTGATGGGCGCTATGCTGAACGGCCCCAAGGCAGAGGGTAAAACCTTCACTCTTAATATTGAGTTCACCGATCTGGGACAAGTGTACGTCCTGAACCTGGAAAACTCTGTGCTTCATCAGCGTGAGGGAGCACCGGCTACCGATGCAGATGCCACCGTTCGCATCACACACCCGCTGTTTGTGAAAATGCTGACCGGCGCGGCCGGTATTCGCGACATCCTTTTTTCTGACGATGTTTCTGTGGAAGGTAGCAAACTGGGTCTACTGCAGTTCTTCGCCCTCCTGGATCAACCCAGCGAAACATTTAACATCGTGACGCCCTAGCGCAAACACAGATGACCACTGGACGATTTGTACAGGACGCTTTGTACAGGACTATTTATGCAGGACTTTTGCACTGAGCGTTCTGCGCTGCGCTCTCAATCCGCGAGCGTCCCGCGAAATACCGATCCGGTTTTATACGCATTTACGCTATTCTCAAAGCCATCAATCTTCTCAATATCTAAAGCGCCCGTCGGACTTACCGACGAGGCCGCACCCAGAACCAACTCCCTACCACCAATGTTCCGAACACGGTGTAGCAAACGACGAACACCCAGGGTGGCGCGTGATAGTAAAGTAGATCGCTCAACCAATGCGTAATAAAGGAGCCTTCATAGACGGCCTGACCAGCACGCGCACGTAAATCCATCTCCCAGATAGTCAGTGGGCAGATCAGGCCAAACCAGGACTGCAAAACCACGATACCAATCGCGACCAGATGAGTCAGTCGAAACCAGTGGTTCCTGACCCAGCGCCAGGATAGAAACTTGCCCACGAAGATAGCAACCAAACCCAGAACAACAAAAACCACGAACAGCACATGCAAGACAAGCAAAGCATCAGCTGCCAATGCATAAAGCACCGGTGAGTTCATCGAAAGCTAGTACTCCTTTGTCCTTGGACAACCGCTGACGACCGCGTATTTCCTTAAGACTTCAAGATACCAATTCATTACTTTCTCCCTTCTTTCCAATTAGAAATGGCGGGACCGATTTTACATTCTTCGCCTGGCTTTGTAACACGAGCGGACCCCGTGCTTGTCATAGATTCTGCCTGTTCCGTGCGCTTAACTGCACGGGGCCTCACAGTGCCGCATTAACCCGGCCGACTTGTTAGCTGGACTCTCTTCGACTTCGCACATATAAGATAACGCCAAAGCACACCAGCAATAGTAGTAACAATAAGCCAACCACGCCCAATACAGTATTAGCTTTCTCATTACCCAACCATTGTAGGTAATGTATCTTATAGAGCGTATTTATGAGTTGGGTATCATTACCTTTCTGGGAAATACTCAATGTGTTCCAATCTAGATTTAGCTCAACCCCGGTTGAGGTAACGTAAATATTATCCGTGTGACCTTCAATATCTCCATACCTTTCACGATTACTACTAATAGCGTCAGACAGAAGTAGGATTTCCTGTTCCTCACCGGGCGCTGGCCGCAGCGTTAGACTCTCTGCATCCAAATGCTGCCACTCACCATCAACTTTTACTAAAAGATGATTACCCAAAATGGTCTTCAAGAAACGCATCTCCATCCACGACTTTTTTGCCAATATAGGCGCACTCTCGTCCATTGGGTATAGCATTGGACTAATCTGCTCGTATGCTCCCGCATACCCGGGCTTAACCAGAAAGATCACGCCAGTGCAGATCCACCCCAAGAGTGGTAGCAGTAGGATAAGACCGAGTACATGATGGATTTTTTTCGAATTCAAGCTATACCTTGACCAGTTGATTTGTGCAGAGGCCTAACGACGATGTAGAAAAAATAACGCCTTAACGTTCAAAGTCTCAGAAATTTGAACATACCTACAATTTCAAAATACCATTCCCCCGATAAAGACGTAGGCCCCGCGCCGATAATGCTGGTTCCAGGAAAAATGCACCTCTCTTCATCGATTGGAATTTCGTCAACGAATTGTATGGCCGGGTCGTCGCAAAGGACGGACTGACCGCCCTCCCGCCCAAGCAGATCAAGCAGATCAAGCAGATCAAGCAGATCAAGCGTTGCTAGGTCTCGCCTTCATCGACAGTAGCAACATCTATTTTGTCAAACCTGAAGATTTCCAAGCGCTTCCTTTGCTTGTATACGCGCACTAGTGGGTAGCAACCGCATGACGCGGCCCATTTTACCTCTGAATATTGATTTAATTGCCCGGCCTTTTTGTTGTGTGCGCCACGCTACACGGCCTGATTAACCCAAACGCCACTGGTTACCTGGCAATCTATCGCGTCTAGCGCCATATGAATAGTTAAGCCTAGACCAATAAGTCGTGTCCTTGGAACAAAGCAGAGTGCAACGTAGACGAATATGGGCCACATCCGATGCATCGGATGGAAACCAATACTGCATCGTCCTGGGTCGTAAATGGGGTTAGCCAGCAGGTGATCGATATCGACAAGCATCGTCGCCATCATCAACAGCCATGCCATCTTCCAGCTCTTCCTAAAGAACAAGACCGCCAATAGTGCTGGCACCAAGAAATGTAAACCTATGTGTAACAAGAATTTTTGACCTCGGCCTTCAGGCACATAACGCCAATTTGGGTATGGTAGGAGCTCAGCGGTTTGCCAGCTGACGGGTGTTTCCCGAGGCGCTCCACCGCGGAGAATACTCTGTGAACTAGAGCACGCGCCACTTGAGCATTCTCAAGCGCAATATATTCTGCTATCTCATTTAGATCTGATAACTCCTGGTCCGGTCCAGACTGGCTCAGCCATTTCTTCATTTTAGTCTTGGCTTCGGTATGGCTCAAGGCCCTAGCTTCAAGTGCAGCAGACTCGCCACGAGCAATTTCCTCCAGACTATGCTTTCTTCGCTGGAGTGACTAAAATTCTTCAAAGTCAACGCGACAAGCAGACGGCTCTCCATGCTCGGCAATAAGCACAGGCTCTTTGGATTTGTGAAGCTCTGACAAAATCTTTGTCGCCTGACGCTTCAAGCAGGGACAGCGGTCACGCCGTCCGGGCGCAAAGCGCCCTTGCCGCCTCGACTTGTTAGGTAACACAAGCGCTATTTACCACAGTATTTTTCAAAGTTGCCCGGCGTGTTTTCGAAACCACCTTGTTTCGCGAGCTCCCATGATCTCTCGCATTTTTCTGTTCGAGCACACCAGGAGTAGCCAGCTGAACCAATACACCCCTGCGCATCCTTGTCGGAACCCACAATACTGGCTTCATTAGATTCTGTAGAATCCTGGCTGGAACAACCACCCAAAAGCATAGATAGAGTAAATACCACGATACATGTTCTCTTCATTTTTTTGCTCTCACTAGTGATCCACCTAACGCTTCCGGCACGGGCGAACGGAATGCAGTGCAACGGGTCCAGTGCACAAAGTGCGCGGCGTACCCAGGCTTGTTATGCGCTTGTGACGGACTTCTGCACACAGCCATAAACCAGCGCGACCAGACCCAAAGCTAACGCTGCAGCAAGTGCACCGCCGATCACGGTCGTGTCCTTGAAGGAAATTATAACCAGCCCTAGAACCCAAACCACCGATACTGCCCAGCAAATGACGGCTCGAGACGTTGCTCTTGTGGGGCGCCACAAAGTCCACGACAAATAAAGTGACGTAAATCCTAGCGGCGCGAGAATTGTCCAAAGAACGACCTCCCAATACCAGTAGCACAGGAAGGCAAATACGACCGCTCCCATAAGTGCCAACGAAGCACTTAGTACGCGAGCCAATACGAGCCACCCGCTACGGCGCATAACGCTTCAAGCTGAGCGCCGGTAACGGCGTCCTGTGCCGAAGGCGCCTTGCAGCCTTGACTTGTTATGCGCGAATAACGTATTGTACATAATTACGTACATGTACAGGATGAAAATCATGGAAAGCATAAGCTATACCGCTGCCCGAAGCAACCTTGCCAAAACGATGGAGCAAGTGTGCGATGACCATGCGCCTGTTGCGATAACGCGTAAGGGTGAGGGTGCCGTAGTAATGATGTCCATGGCGGACTATCAGGCACTGGAGGAGACTGCATATTTATTACGAAGCCCAAAGAATGCTCGCAGGCTGATCGAATCTATTACAGAACTTGAGGCTGGCAGAGGCAAAACTAGAGAACTGACAGAGTGAAGCTGATCTTTGCTGAAAATGCATGGGAAGACTACCTCTACTGGCAAAAGACAGACAAAAAACTGCTTAAACGAATAAATCTACTCATTCGGGACATTACGCGTGACCCCTTCGAGGGTATTGGCAAACCGGAGCCACTGAAACATGCTCTTTCCGGGTACTGGTCTCGTCGAATTAATGATGAACATCGAATCTTGTACAAAATGGACCAAGATTCATTACTCATTGCACAGCTTCGATTTCACTACTGAGTAGGCGCATAACGCTCTGCGCAGCGGTTTTTGTGTCCGGCCCCGCGAGGGGCGAACTGCCGCAACTTGTTAACGTGAACACGCGCCGGACTTCCACATATAACGATTAGGATCACTGACTGTTTGAAAACCATATTTGGCATATAGGCCATGTGCGTCTTTCGTGGCGAGTAGCCAATTAGTGGTTTGAAGGTCTTCGTGGGAAACCATAGCCTCCACTAGTCTCCGACTAACGCCTAAACCGCGATATTTGTCCAGGACAAACAGGCCAAGTACATACGCAAATGCCACTGCGTCTGTTACAACGCGTGTAAATCCAGAAAACACTCCATCGACATATGTGCCGAAGCATATTGAATTTCTTAGGGATATGCGCACTTGCTCAATTGTCCTTCACTGCACCCAATAAGAACGATTGGAAACAAAGTCGTGGATGGCCTCTATATCTAGTCTGTCGGTATCAGATGATATTTCATTTTCCACGCGCGATGACTCGAAGTTCACGTTAACGCCCGCAACAGCGGCGAGCGTTACCGAGTCCTGCAGCCGAAGGCTGCGAACTGCTTGGTTTTGTTACAAGTTGCCTCATTTGTGGCATGTTGCTACAATATGCGAAATTTGCCGCTGAGAGGAGAGTAACATGGCAACCACTAGTATACGCTTGGACCGGGAGCTCATAGATGACGCTACCATCATGGCGCGGGCGCTGAACCGTACACCGCCCAAACAAATTGAGCATTGGGCTAAAATTGGTAAAATTATGGAGGATAACCCTGATCTTCCCTATGAGTTCGTGCGGCAGGCAATAATAGCAGAAGCGGAAAGAGCAGCCGGGAAGCTTGAGAACTATGACTTTGGCTAAAGCAAAGAGTGTTTTACAGACACCTACATTCAAAAAAGTTGTAAAAAAGCTCAAACCGAGCCAGAAGAAGGAGCTTGATACTGTTGTTAAAGCACTGATGGCAAAACCAGATCTGGGCGATTTGAAAAAGGGAGACCTGAGGTTCTTGAGAGTATACAAATTTAAAATGAACAAGCAACTCACCCTAATAGGATATAGTTTTGGTGAGGGCACACTAATACTAAACTTGATGGCGCTTGGCTCCCACGAAAACTTTTACCGCGATATAAAACGCCGCACATAGACTTGTAACGCTGAGCACAGCGGCGGCACGTCAGTGGCGTTCGGCGGCCGCAGGCCGCGTACTGCTGCGACTGGTTATATGTCGAATTTCTGATTCAGGCGCTCGACTAACTTTCTGCATTTTTCCGTATCGATAGAAACAGAAGTGCTCACAGGGTGATAGATACCAAATTGCGCACGGACAGTTTCGGGTGAAATTCCTTCGCTTAGGAACTGAGCGGTCGACTTCCACTTGATTTCTAGCCTATGTCTGCAATCACCGCCCAGACAGTCTCCTTTATCGCCAACTGCTATTAATCGATATTTGGTTGGATCTGTTACGACTCCCCAACCAACCGCTCCAAATCCTTTTGCGTAAGCAACTATGACATCACCTGGAAGGTATCTCTTTAGAATTTTTTCACCTTGATCTCCAGGCAAATTCTCAAAGCAGGCCGGAATCTCCTGATTATCTACTAAAAATCTCCACCACTCTTGGTCAGCCTTGGCAATATTGTGCCAGAAGTAGCCCGGTTCGCGGACTGTCGACGCAAAGCTAATTGGATAAAGAGCTTCGTCGGCCCGATCAAATACTACTGAAAATGACAGTAACTTCCTCCCTTCTATTTCCACCGGAGAATAGGTTATGCAGCGGAAAGATACGCCTTTGGAGCTTAACCACTCACCCATGGAAAATAATGTTGGGTCAAAGGATCTTGCTATCAAGATTACACGAGAGTTGCGGTTCAGATCTTCGATCTCCGCATTGTCGCCAACAAATCCAAGGATCACATCTTCTGAAAGCGCCTCCTTCTGCCCGAACTTTCTTATAAAGTTCTTTCCTGAATAAGCCGAAAAATCCGCAAGATACTGAAGTGCTTGCGTTTCCACACCAAGATTACCTTCGTCTCGCTTGAGCTCGATAACTACGCCGTTACCCGCTCGATCCATTGCGAGGATATCGGCTCTTTTCTTGTTGCGGGTTCGCACTTGGTTGCTTAAAAGTAATAACGGCTCACCAAACACGGCCTCAGAAAGAATCAGTGGTCCGTCATCTTCTCTAGTGATGAGATATTTCTCTATGTCTAACTCTCGCGGCGCCCAAAAGGATTTCACAGATCGTAGCACACCCGATTTCTCATCTACCTCGTAAAGCATCGATTACCCTCTGCGTGGAGAAATATAACGCCCGCAACAACGGCGAAGCGAAGCGACGTCCGGGCCCGAAGGGCCGCCCTGCTTGCGATTGTTATATGCCTTGCTTAGCGATCTATATGCGCATAGACTATGCGCATAACTTGTATGGAGCAACCACCATGAATTACGCATACAACTCCGACGCCCCCAAAAAGCCCGCTAATGTTAGTATAAACAGCGATTTACTTGAAAAGGCCAGAGGCTTCAATATCAATCTGTCCGCAACCCTGGAGCTTGCTTTGACAGAGCAACTTCGGACCGAGCAGCGTGCCCAATGGCTTCGCGAGAACGCCGATGCGATTCAGGCATACAACCAGTTTGTCGAAGCCAACGGCACGTTCAGCGACAGCGTAAGGAAGTTCTGATGGGACAATTTTGTGCATATAAGAACCCTAATCCTGGAACCCACGCCCAATATCCATACCTGCTGGATATACAAAGTGACTTATTAAGTGGACTGAGAACAACTATCGTCATTCCGCTCACACCTACCAAGATTGCCGCACCAATTAGTCTTTCCAGACTAAACCCTGCCTTCGTTCTCGACGGCGAGAGCTTTACTGCAATGACACAAAATATTGCTGGCGTGGATCGCAAACTGCTCGGGGATCAAGCTTTTGATTTATCGGCATATCGCCCGGAAATAATCTCTGCAGTCGATTTTGTACTCTCTGGCATATAACGCCCAGCTTTGGGGCGGACTACGTAGTAGGCCGTCCTAGCAGGCGCAGCCTGCGCTAACAGCGTCTTGTTATGTGCCATTCTCATCGCCTTCCTCTTTGTCAGAAATGACAACCGGCTTAAAAAGCGAATATACCGCTACAAGAGTGCCAGCCACGAAGATAAAACGCCTGAACCACATGATAACGACTGTGTCCAAAGTTGGATAATCACTTTTCATTTCTCTTAGCGCCGATATTGCGAACAGCGCCTGTGTAGCTTGACCTTGATATCTGACGAGCAACAATACAACCATGACTAAATATAGGCTCGCAATAGCAACTCTTGGCGCTTTTCCCAGACGCTCACCGACCGTATAACTCACAATGATCAGCGCGAATGTTGCGGTGAGGAAAAACTCGAAGTCCAGTGCTATTCCAGTGGACGTTTCTTTGAGGACGGATATCAATTCAAATTCAGTCATGGGAACTTACTCTAGGCACATAACGCTTCAAGAAGAAGCAGCCTTAAGGCTGTCTTTCTTGCTTGCCTTGTTAGATGCCCGTTGCTCCAAACGTTCGGCCAACCATACTTTGATTATGGATTGCCTCGTGACGCCAAGGCGGCCAGCTTCTCGGTCAAGTGATTCGATCATCCAAGTTGGAAAATCGACGTTGACGCGTCGCTGCTCCTGATTGGAACGTCGGATTGTGGACAAGTCGAGTTCATCTACAACGTCCTTCCCATCATCGAATTTCTTATCGAAGTTTTTAGCTTTCATAAAGTACTACCTCCTCTGCCCTCGAGCGCCGGACAGAGATAATCCTGATCGAATCACCGCGGTAGGTAACCACAGCTGACCAATGTTTAGAATCGATAAGCCCGATAATCAAATATCTTGGCTCGTCGTCCGTTCGTGCCTGGACTTCTAGTACCTCAGAGTCGAACCATAGAGCTTGGGCGTCGATGAAATCGATGCCATGTTTCTTAAGATTAGAGAGGCTTTTACGCTCGTCATACTCAAAGTCTATCATGGTATAGAAACTATACCTTTTTGGTGTCTAGTGCAATGGGTGAATCAGGGCTTCTAACGCCGCCATTTGCGGCAACTGAAAGTTGTCCGCAACATGGCCTTGTTACATGCCCACCGCGACCAATGGTTCGACGTGGTGATTCGGACGATTTGCTGACAGCTCATGTATGGACTGAAGATTGAGCCAAAATTCAGGTGTCGTACGTAGTGCCTCAGAAAGAAGCCATGCTGTTTCTGGCGTAACACCCCGCTTGCCACGAACAATTTCGTTGACACGCTGCACTGGAATACCGACATGGGTAGCGAGCGCTTTTTGCGTTAGCTCCAGAGGCTCCAGAAACTCTTTGAGCAAAATGACCCCTGGATGTGTTGCGATTCTATTGCTAGGAATCATGTGGTACCTCCAAAGTGTTAATGATAGTCCACGACTTGGACATCAGTTGCGCTATTCTCGGTCCAGCGAAAAATAATGCGCCACTGGGCGTTAATACGAATGCTATAGAATCCCTTGAGTTCACCCCGTAATGACTCGAGCCTGTTGCCCGGAGGTGAACGAAGGTCATCTAGGACCTGCGCAGCATTCAGAACATCGAGCTTGTATAGCGCGAGTTCGTGGATCTGGCCTGGGAGCTTTCTGGCATAGCGGCTAGATATACCGTTAAAGAGGTCAAAGGTGCCTCGGTCGCCGAACGATGTGATCATATACCGAGATTAACGGATTCCCGGCATTCATGCAACGGCTAAAAAGGGCTTGTAACGCTTGCCGCAACGGCGGCGAAACTGCGCAGCGGTTTTGGCGTCCGGCCCCGTAGGGGCGTATTGCCGGTTTTTGTTATGTTTACGACACACGAGATGTCCAATAATCGGGTCGGCGGTGTAGGTGAGCTATTGCGACAACCAAAATATCTCCGCTATTTGAATCGTAGTGATAGACGATACCGTAGGGAAATTTTGCGATTAAGCAGCGGCGCGTATTAGAGCTGAAAGATTGATACACGGTTGGAAATTCAATTATGCGAGATATTGCGCGAGATACCTCCTGGCCAAAACGACCGCCTAGGCCTTCCTGCTCATTCTCATAGTAATCCAGAGCATCTTGGTACTCGGCCTGTGCAGGCTTGAGGAAGCTTACTTTCACTCTTTATGAGTTGAGCCAACGACCTCAAGCAGAGGAACCGCTTCCGTCTCGCCTGAATGGTAGGACGCAAGCCGTGACTCAACTTCGGAAGCCCAGATGGCATCAAGGTCTGGATTAGGTTGTTCTAGGCTAATGAGAAGCTGTTCAGCAACAATAGCTCTCTCGGAAGCTGGCAGCTCAAGCGCTTGATCTATAAGGATATTTGCAACGTCTGACATGGTGTCTTTTCCGTTATTGAGGAGTCATTAAGTATGGTATCGCTATGGACTACGCGAGTAAACATAACGCTTCAAGCTGCGGCGCAAAGCGTCTGTTCGGCGACAATTGGGATGACCGGTTGACGACAATTATCTTGGCCGGTTGGGTGTGACAATTGGCACTTTGTTTTCCACTACGGAGCACA
>Ga0209702_10002352_pt1 | contig 33266 bp, 27 predicted proteins | sample FRY01_FD_187210 | JGI IMG/M metagenome (GOLD analysis project Ga0209702, IMG submission 187210) | Freshwater microbial communities from Lake Fryxell liftoff mats and glacier meltwater in Antarctica - FRY-01 (SPAdes) (version 2) | ecosystem: Environmental > Aquatic > Freshwater > Ice > Glacier...
TCCTCGATCGCGAGGACCTGATTGAGCTTGCCTTTGATCCCGCCGAAGAGATCCTGCGCCGCCGCACGCAGACGGTCCGAGGGGGCATACCGGCTCGGGAAAAGATACGGGATGACCTTCGCATCGAGGTCCTGCGGTTTCTCACAGTCCGCCGTCTCTAGCGTGATCTTGCCGAAGGTGACCCGCGCCGTCGCGAGGTAGTGGACGGCGATGTCGCCACTCTCCTCGATCTCGAATCGGGTGAAGCGATTGCGCTCGTGCCCGATACGGAGATCCGAGCGGATCAGCTCACGGCTCGTCGTGACCGACTCCTTTGACACTTTCTGCCCCGGCGTCTTCGCGCAACTGATCGAGCAAAGCAGGGTGGACGGCCCGGATGCGTAATAGTAAAGGGAGCTCGTCACAAAGAATCTCATGGCTGACGATCCTTTACCCGCTCCACCACGAAACACAATCTCTCACCCTTGTCAGGATCGATAAAAGCGGCGATTCTTTTCGCGGCCCTCGGGGCGCCGGCCACGATCACGGGAGGCGCAGACTTGCTCCGCGCGGGAAACGATTCCATCCTCGCTCTGTTCTGAAATGATACGTCTGTCCTTTCTCTCCCTGCTGTTCCTGCTGCTCCCCGGCAGTCCTCTCCTCGCGGAGACGCCTGCCCTCACGCGCATCCGCGAGGTCCTCACCTCGGGGGAAAAGCAGGTCCGTGTCGTGGCCTTCGGCGACAGTGTCACCGGGCTCTACTACCACACCGGCGGACGGCGGGCCTACGGCGAACTGCTCGGTGAGGCGATCCGGCAGATTCACCCGCAGGCTGAGCTCACCATCATCAACGCCGGTCGCAGCGGCCACACCACCGCGAACGCTCTCGGTCGCATCGGGCAGGATGTCCTCGTTCACAAACCGCATCTCGTCACGGTGATGTTCGGGCTCAATGATGTCGCGAAGTTGCCCATCGAGGCCTATCGCAAAAACCTCGTCGAGATCGTGAGACAATGCCGGGCGAGCGGAGCCGAGGTCGTCCTTTGCACTCCGAACGCGGTCCTCACGACGCCCGAGCGACCTCTCGAAAAAGTCTTTGCTTACAGCGAAGTGACCCGGGAGGTCGCGCGGGAGTTCACCGTGCCGCTCTGTGACACCTACCGGGAGATGGAGTCGCTGAAAACCCGCGACCCGGAGACCTGGCGCCTCGCCATGAGCGACGAGATCCACCCGAACTACGGCGGTCATCGCCGCATCGCCGAAGCCCTCGCGCAGACCATCACCGGGGAGGAAACGGTGCTCGCGGATGAGCTTCCTGCCCCGCCACACCTCGGATTCACGATGGCCCGCCTCGAGGCCGGGGAAGCGGTCAAAGTCCTCGCGATGCCGCCCTGCGACACTCTCATCGGCGACGCGCTGAGAGACCTCGTCCCCGGAGCCAATGTCGGGGTAGTCCCCTGGCCGACCGAAGGACTGAGCCGATACCTGCTCATGAAAGACGCGGCCCATCGCGTGCGGCCGCTCGCACCGACCCTCGTCCTCGTTGCGATTCCGCGGAGCGCGGCGGCTGATGACCACGAGCAATTCATCCGCACTCAGATGTGGATCGTCTCGAACAGCCTGAGCCGGGGAAAACGCCAGTGGGACGTGGTCGTCGTTCACCCCTCGATCTTCGAAGGCGAGCCGACCGATGTGGAAAAGGAAAACGATGCCCTGATCCGGCGCATCGTCGTGAATCAGGATCTCCCGCTCCTCGACCGCGGGCCGGGGGACCTGCGCGGAGCGGAAGAGATCCTGCGTGAATGGCTCGCCGCCTCGACCGGGCGGTGACGGTCACGGCCGGGAAGATTGGCATCTTCCGCTACGAAGAACCAGCGTAGAGGAGCTTGCCAAAGTTCCCCCGCGCCAGGAGCGGACACCGATCAACTGCCCCCGCCGGGAAGATTGGCATCTTCCGCTACGAAGAACCAGCGTAGAGGAACTTGCCAAAGTTCCCCCGCGCCTCAGCCCTCACGGCCGGATCACTTCGACCGTGACCATTTGCCGACCCCACTCGAGGGCTTGCTTGTGTGTCTTGAAGAAAAGATCGATCTTGCCGCCCTGGATCGCGCCGCCGCGATCTTCGACGACGCCCGAGCCGTAGCCGGGGATTTTCATCTTCGTGCCGAAGGGAAAAACGTTCGTATCGGCGGCGATGGTGCCTTTTTTCGCCTTCGTTCCGGAAGCGGTCACCCCGATCTTCTTGCGCTCGCCCTCCATCGAACCGTAGGCGTAGACGGGCTGCAGGAGAAAATTCCGCCGCCATCCGCAGCACTCGCCGCATTTGCAGTAGCCGGTCGCCTCGAGAGTCACGAACTCCTTGCGCGACCCGAAGCTAAGGCTGGCGCATCCGCTCATGACGAGGCACAGTAGGCCCAAGAAAACGGCATTAATTATAATTTTCATAATTAAAAGTGCCCGATATCTCCCGACATTCAAGTGCCATTTTTCATCAGGAAGCCTGAAATGCCTCCAAAAGTCAGCTTTCTGCCTCGCTGTCAGGCCCCGAATCCTCGCGATAGCTCGCCACAACGAGGTTGCTGAGGAAACGATCCGGATCGTCGATCGCCTCGCCGGTTACCTGGAAGGTCTTTTGCCCGGTGTTCTTCCGGATGAGCTGAAGGCCGAACTGGAAGTCGCGGAATTTCTCCTCGCAGAGTTGCAGGACACTCTGAGCCCGCTCCCCCGAGAGCGACGCGACACGGGCGACGGCGTCGTTGTCAAAGGTAAGGCGCACGCCGTGATCCTGCTCAAACTTCCGGCGAAACGCGGCGATCTCACTGATGACCCGCGCGTCCCCGACCGGACCGGCCTGGGCGAGAAGATGCCCGAGGACCCCGACCGGATCCCCGACAAGTCCGCCGTCGATGACGAGTTCGGTGAGGGTCGTCCCGGGCAGTTCGAATTTAAAATGACGGAGGAGTCGCTCGCACACCGTCATGAGCCCGCGCGCCCCGGTCTTCTCGAGGGCGGCGTCGGCGGCGATCTTTTCGAGCGCCTCGTCGGTGAAGCGGGCCTGGATGCCGTAGGCCTCGAACTCGCGCTCGTACTGGCGGATGAGACTGCCCTCGGAGTTCTTCATGATGTTGTAGAGATCACCCGCCTCGAGATGATCGCAGACGACCCGCACGGGGAGACGACCGATGAACTCGGCTTCGAAGCCAAACTCGATGAAGTCCTGCGTGCCGGGCTCTTTGCCCTTCTCGACCGCAGAGGCCGTTTCTGAATCGGCGGCGAATCCGATCGGCCCCTGGCGGAGACGACGGTCGATGATCTTCTCGAGGCCCGAGAAGGCTCCGCTCACGATGAAAAGAATGTGCCGCGTGTTGATCGATTCGCGCGTCGATTTGCCGGTGCGGCTCATCTCGAACATTGCCTGCATCTGCGACTGCATATCCTGCGGATTGCGCACGGGGACCTCGGTCTCCTCCATCAGCTTGAGCAAAGTCGTCTGGACGCCACGCCCGCTCACGTCGCGACCGCCGACGTTGGCAGACGAGGCGATCTTGTCGATCTCGTCGATATAGACGATGCCGTATTGGGCGAGCTCGACATCACCGTCGGCCTTGCGCACGAGTTCCCGGACGAGGTCGTCGACGTCGCCGCCGACGTAGCCGGTCTCGGAAAATTTCGTGGCGTCGGCTTTGACGAAGGGCACCCCGATGAGCTCGGCGATGTGTTTTACGAGGTAGGTTTTCCCGACCCCGGTGGGACCGATGATGATAACATTCTGCTTCGCGTATTCGATCGCGCGAGCGGCCTCGGGATCCTGCTCTTCGAGACGGCGCAGGTATTTTGCGTGGTTGTAGTGATCGCACACCGCGATGGCGAGGGCTTTCTTTGCTTCATCCTGACGGATCACAAAACGATCGAGATGCGATTTGATCTGCCGGGGAATGAGATCAAAATCAAAAATATCGACCTCCTCTTTCTCCCGGAGATCGTGCTCCTCGCCCGAGGGACCGGGCATGCCTGCAAAGGGATTCCCCCCCTCGCCCATCGTCGAGAAGGTGACGTGATCACCGAAGCTCGATTTGAGAAACTCGGAGAGCTTCCGTGAAATCTCCTCAGGGTCGGGGAACCCGCTCTTTCCGTCGTCGTCTTTTCCTGCCATACGAGAAGGTTACGTTCGCCGCAGCCGATGGCAATTACAAGCACGGCCCGCTTTTGTAGCGCCAGGCCACTCACCGGAGCGCCCGGATCACTTCCCAGCGTTTCGCAAAAACGGGATCGACCGCAGCGAGCTGGTCCGCCGTCGGCCCGATCTGCGAGCCCTGGCCGGTCATGAGGGCGAAGAATATTACCTTTTCCCACGAGGCGGCCGTCTCCGGGTCGATCTTAGGCAAGAGTGCTGCGGCGGTCTCGACAAGCCAGTCCGGAGCAAAAGTCTCGACCTCGACCTCGTTCGGCCCGAAACCCAGATCGACGATGAAGACCAAATCGTCCGCCCCGGTGATGGTGGCCTCGATCGGGCTGCCCGCGCGGCGGCGGATGACGCCCTCGTAGGGTTTCCCGCTGAGCGCTTCGGCGAGGACAGGGATAAACTGCCCGGCCTGCCTGTAGCCGTGGATGAGCTCGGTGCGGATCGCCTTGCCTGCCGCCGTAGCGAGCGGTTCCGACTCGAGCTTCACGATCGCGGCGGAAAAGAGCAATGTGTCAGCAAGCCCCTGGAGCGAGCTCACGAGCGTCTTGAGCCGGGCGATCTCCTCCTGCTCGGCCGGGCCGACAACCGCACCGGTCGCAGGCATGGTCGCCGTCGGCGCGGGTGGCACCGTCGTGGCTGCGGGTGGCGCCGCATCGGACGGGGCCGGTGGCACGGTCGTGACGGAGGTAAGATCCGCTGCCTTCGCCACCGCGAGCTCACGGATCTCCGCAAGACGGTCGAGCCGGGCTTTGACCAGTCGCGGAGCCGCGCCCCGTGTCTTGAGGGACTCGCCCGCCTTTGTCAGAGCGGTCTCCTGAGCGGAGAGCGCAGCGGCCTTTGCTGCAGACGGATTGGGGAGATCGGTGACGATCGCGAAGTCATTCAGGAAAGGCTGCACCGTGTCCTTGAGTTGCCCGATCCATTCATATCCGGCGGGCGGGCGGCTCTCGAGGAATGCGTTGAAAAACTCGATCCCCGACTCGAACTCCCCGCTCTGCCAGTTTTTCAGACCCGCCGTGAGCAGACCGAGCACCTCGATCGATCCCGCCGTGTAGACCGCCTCGTCGGGCAGAAGCGGGAGGGAATCCGCGAGGCCCGCCGCCGTCTTCTTCGTGAACAGCATGGCCTCGCTCGCGGCATCTTCGGGCCCGGGCTCCGTTCGCAGGACGTTGATGAAACTCTCGCGGGCGGCTTTCTCGTTGCCCGAATATAGATAGAGCGTGCCGCGGAAATAATAACTCCAGATCTTCGTCGTGGGCGGCACCGTCGGCTCGGCGATGAGGGTGTCGAAGACATGCTCGGACTGGCTGAACTGGCCCTTTACGAGGAGATCCCGCGCCCCGAGGAACTGCTCGGTGATGGAGCTGTCGCCCGCGCTGATGACCCGCTCTCCCGTGCCGAGACCGAGATCCCCCACCTCGCCGGGAGGATCTCCATTTACAAACGCGGCGACGATCCCGATGATCGCGATGATCGCGACCCCCGCGCCGACGAGGGAGTAGCGCACCCGTTTCCTCCCGCGGCGAACTCGCCCGCCGGGGTTGATCCCGAACTGTCGCTTCTGCACCTCTTCGATCTGGGCGACGACCTCCTCATAACTCTGAAAGCGATCCGCCGGGGCATAGGCCATCATTTTCTCGACGAGGCGTATCGTCAGCTTCGAGAGACCGGGAGCGGTGGACTTGAGGTCGACGACACTCTTTTTGATCTCCTTCAGTTCCTCCATCGAGGAAGTGTTCGCCTCGAAGGGCGGCTTCCCCGCGAGGGCATGGTACAGAGTCGAGCCGAGACTGTAGATATCCCCTTTGAAAGTGTCGGGCTCCCCGTCGAGCTTTTCCGGCGGCACGTAAAAGGGCGTCGCCCAGAGTTCCTCCGACTCGTCCTGCCCGCCCTGCTGCACCGCGAGGCCGAAGTCCACGAGTTTCGTCGTGCCCTCGCCGGTCACGAGCATGTTTCCCGGCTTGATGTCGCGGTGAATGAGATCTTCGCCCTGGGCCGCCTTGAGGCCGGTCGCGACATCGAGGGCGATCGCGAGCACCTCGGACTCGGAGAGGGCTCCCTTGGCAACAATGAGCTGCTCCAGACTGGTCGCATTGACCAACTCCATCGCGATGAAGAAATAACCGTGATCATTTCCCACGGTGAAGACCTTGACCACGTTCGGATGCACGATCAAGGCGGTCAGCTTCGCTTCGCGCTCGAACATCGCGGTCAGGGCCCCGTCACTGCTGAGCGCCTGGTGCAGGATCTTCAACGCCACTTCGCGACCGAGATTCATGTCCACAGCGCGGAAGACCTGGCTCATCCCGCCCTCACCGAGCAGACCGACGATCTGATACTGACCCATCGTCGTGCGCACCCGCACCGACGCGGCACAGTGCGGGCACGCGATCTTTGCAAAGGGGGGCACGCCAGACACGTCGAGCGCTTTTCCGCACTCGGGACAGTGATTGACCAACGGTCTTTTCTCCTCAACTTCTTCCATGGATTTCCGCCCCCGAACTCTGACTTTCGAAGGTCCGACAGTGTATCGAGAGAGGCGTAGAGGTCCAGACAATTCACGAGAGATTGCTTCATTCCCCCTGATAATCACCATAACGCGCCCAAGCAGCCTGTCGGACTCAGAGCGTCTCAGCGGGGGAATTGGAGTTCGAGTCAGAATTTTCATGAGTTTGAGGAGTTTGTGTGAACACAAATGACGAAAACGAGGGGAAATTCGGGCCGAATCCCCGATTTCCGAAGCCGGGCGGGATAAGTCCGACAGGCTGCTAGCGCTTGCCTCCGTGCCAACCCGGCGCTAGACTTGCTCTCTTCACATGGGGAAAACACCGAATATCGTCGCGATTGGCAGGCACCGTCTGGGCGGTGACAGGCCGCTCTTCCTCCTCGGCCCCTGCGTCATCGAGTCCGAGGCCTTCATCCGCGAGATCGGCCCCGCGATCCGCACCATCGCCGACACCGCCGATGTCGATTTTGTCTTCAAAGCCAGCTACGACAAGGCTAATCGCAGCTCCATCCAGTCCTTCCGCGGGACCGGCTGCGAGCCCGGCTGCCGGCTCCTCGCCGAAGTCGGGGCCGAGCTCGGCGTCCCCGTCACCACCGACGTCCACACCGCCGGGGAGATCGAGATCGCCGCCGAGTTCATCGACGTGCTCCAGATCCCCGCCTTTCTCTGCCGCCAGACCGACCTCATCGAGGCCGCCGCGAAGTCGGGTCGGGTTGTGAATGTGAAAAAAGGCCAATTTCTCGCTCCGTGGGACGTTAAGAACATAGCCGACAAGCTCGACGCCTTCGGCTGTGAGAACTACTTTTTTACCGAGCGTGGAACCAGCTTCGGCTACAACAACCTGGTCGCGGACATGAGATCTATCCCCTGGATGCAAGAAGACGGGCTGCGCGTCGTGTTCGACGCGACCCACTCCGTGCAGCGTCCCGGCGGTGAAGGCACCTCCAGCGGCGGAGACGGTCGTTTCGCCCCTGTCCTCGCCCGCTCCGCCGTGGCAGCGGGCTGCGATGGCGTCTTCATGGAGACCCACCCAGATCCCTCGAAAGCTCTCAGCGACGGCCCCAACCAGGTCCCCCTCGACAAACTGGGCGAGGTCCTTTCCCAACTCCGCGAGATCTACATGCTCGTGCGCCGCCCGGCATGATCCGCCTTTTCCCCATCCGCTGCCTTCTCCTGCTGAGCCTCGTCTCCGCGTGTGCCGTGATGTCTCCCCGTGTCGGGGCACAGGAGGAAAAAGCTGACGCCAAAGAAAAAGGCGAGCGCCCTAAAAAAGGGGGCAAGAAACGCGCCGAACGCGAAGCCGCCGAAAAAGAACTCGCCGAAGAAGCTGTCAAAGGAGCCCTGCCCGCAGAACTCACCGCGAGCTTCCCCATCGGACGCGTCTTTAAAGGCGTCGCCATCCCCTCCTACACCGACGACGCCCTCAAGTCCGTCATGACCGCAGACTCCGTTATCCGCGTCGACGAGCAATACCTCGATCTCGTGAACCTTGTCGTCCACGTCTACAACAGCCAGGGCGAGCCCGAGACCACCATCTCCATGGACGAAGCCTCCTACGACCTCGTCATCGGCGAACTCGCGAGCAAGACCCCATCGCGCATCGAACAGCCACGCTTCACCATGACCGGCGACAAGATGACCTTCCAGGCCGATACCCAGATCGCCCGTCTCATTGGCAATGTAAAAGTCATCGTCCCCGATGCCGGCGATCTTGCGCCCGGCTTCGGTGTCCCCGCCGCTGCCACCGCTGCCACCGACACTCCCTGAACCAGTCTTTTTTGATTCCGCTACTTCCCATGAATCACCACACATCCCTTCCTCTCACCCTCATCCTCGCGCTCTTCGCGCTGATGCGCCCGGGCATCCCGACCGTTACCGCGCAGGAGGATCTCGCCACCGAGGCAAAGGATAAGGCCACCTCCATCATGGCCGACCCTCGCCTGCGCAACATGCTGCGCACCGTGAAGGAAGACCCCGCCGCCGCCCTCGACCCTGCGAAGATCGACACCTCCAAACTCGATCCCGACGACGCCGTGCGCCAGATGACCAAGGCCTTTGCCGATAACAAAGACAAGGTCGATCCGAAAAAACTCAAATCCGCTGTCGCCACCGTGAAGGAATCGGGCCTCGTCGAAAAAGCCACCGCCGCCGTCACCCAGCTCGAGCCCGAGGTCGCCGCCATGCTCGAAGATGTGCCCGCGACCCGCCCCGCGCCCGGGATCTCCGGCGGAGTCCCCACCCCCGTGGCCATGCCCATCGAGCCCGGCGAAGCGCCCGTGCCGCCTGTCGCGGGCGCCTCCACCCTCCCCACCGCGATCGGTTCCCTGCAGGCCGATGCAGAGTCGCCCGCCATGGCCAACACTGCCGTCGATGCCATCGCCGGGGCCTTGCCCACCCAGCCCATGATCCCAGACTCGGCCGCCCTCACCCCCGACGAGATCCCCGCGCCCCAGCCGCTTGCGAAGAAATATGCTGCCGGACCCGGCGGCGCCTATCCCGCCGGCGACAAGCAGCACATGGAGATCCTTTCGAAAGAATCTGTCATGGATAATGCCAAAGGCATTCTTCTCTTCACCGGCAACGTCTTCATCGATCACCCCGAATTTCAGATCAATTGCGACAAGCTCGAGATACAGATGGCGAAGGGCGTCGGTATGGACGGCACCGAGACAGGGGAATCAGACTCCGCCTTCAAGCGGGCCATCGCCTCGGGCGGCATGGTCGAGATCAAGCGCATTACCGCTGACGAGAAAGGCAAACCCAAGACCCAGATCGCCATCGCCCGCATCGCCGATTACAACGCCATCACCAAAGACATCATCCTCTCGGGTGGGCCACCCTACATTCAGGATGGCGACCGCTTTGTGAAAACCAACTCCGAAGACGCCCAGATCATCATGCGCGGGAACGGTCTCTACGAGATCACCGGCTCCAGCAACCGCAGCCAGATCGTCATTCCCGTTGAGCAAAAAGACGGCGAAAAGGGCGGAAAAGGCGGCAAGAAGAAAAACGAAGCCGGAGTCGGCGGTTTCGGAAACGCCTTTGACGGCCTCCGCTAATTCCCTCGCGGCCCCTCCCCCATACATGAGCTACACCGACGAAAGGGACGAACTCGCCGAACTCTTCGGCGTCAAGGATCCCAAACGCAAGACAGGCTACTCCGACGACCTCGAAGAGCCCGCCACCCCCTCAAAAGCCTCCCCGTCTCCCGCGACCTCAGTACCGGAGACCGCTACCAGTCCCGCCGCGAGCAAGCCGCCCGAGGTTAAAAAACCAGTCAAACTCCGTCCTCCCGCCCACGTCGGGCCCCATCCCCTCGACCTCCCTCCCGCGCGGCCTGTCACGGCCCGCCCCGCCGCTGCGGCCCCGGCAAGACCCGCGCCCGCCCCGCTCGTCATCGAAGACGAAGAATTCCTCTTCGACGCCGGCGACCTGCCCGATTTTTCCGACCTCGACTTCCTCCCCCTCGAGAAAAGCGCCCCGGTAAAAACCGCCCCGCCCGCCCCCGCTGCGCTCCAACCATCCCCCCTCCCTTCGGTCTCTGCTACTCCCGCCGCCGAAGCCCCTGCTCCCCTGCGCACCCGCCCCGCAACCGACAAAGCCGACCTCCACTTCGAGAGCGACTCCAGCCTCGTCCACTCGGCGAACGACCATTTCCTCCTCGATACCCGCGGTCTCGTGAAAATTTATGATGGCCGCACCGTCGTGAACGGCGTCGACATCAACGTCCGCGCCGGTGAGATCGTCGGCCTCCTCGGCCCCAACGGAGCCGGGAAAACGACCAGTTTTTACATGATCGTCGGCCTCGTCCCGCCCAACGGAGGCCAAGTCCTCTTCAACGGCAACGACGTCACGTCCATGCCCATGTACCGTCGCGCCCGCCTCGGCATGGGATACCTGCCGCAAGAGGAATCCATTTTCCGCAAACTCACCGTCGAGGAAAACATCATGGCCGTGATGGAGACCCTCGACATCTCCCGCAAGGAGCGCCAGTCCCGCTGCCAGGAGCTTCTCGAGCGCTTCAGCATCACCCACATCCGCAAGAACCTCGCCCTGACCTGCTCCGGCGGGGAAAAACGGCGGCTCACGATCGCACGCTCCCTCGTCACCATGCCGAGCCTGCTCATGCTCGATGAACCTTTCTCCGGCGTTGACCCCATCGCCGTGAACGAGATCCAGAACATTGTCGAAGACCTGCGCAAGTCCGGTCTCGCCATCCTCATCACAGATCACAATGCCCGCCAGACCCTCGAACTTGTGGATCGCGCCTACCTCATCTACGAAGGCAAAGTGCTGCGCGAAGGGACGCGGGATTTCCTCATCAACGACCCCGTCAGCCGCGAACTCTATCTCGGCGACCGATTTACGATGTAGCCTCCCGACCGGACCCCTTCTACGACTCGATAATCACCTCACCTTCAACACATCTCAGCGCGTCGCGCCAATCCAAACAACATCACTCCAGGCTTGTCAAAGAGCGGCTGAATCTGGTATCATTCCAGTTCGGTCAGATCAACCCTAACCCGAAAATAAAACAACATTAATTATGCAAGTCACAAACGTTAATTTGCCCATCACTGTCACCGGCCGCCATGTCTCCGTCACGGAGGCCATGCGCGAGTATGCTGAGAAAAAAGTGGCCGGCTTGCACCTCGACTACCCCAAAATCATCGAGGCCAAGGTCCTTCTCAACGTCGAACAGAACAGGCATATCGCGGAAATCATCCTTTTCTGCGCCAACCACATCACCATCGAAGCCGACACCACGACCCAGGATATGTATGCCTCCATCGACGAGACCATATCCAAGATCGCCCGGCGCATGCGCAAGCACAAGACGCGCATGCTCAAGTCGCACCGCCCCAAGAAAAAGCAGAAAGAGACACGCTTCCTCAGCGAGACCATTTTCCCCTCTGACATCCCCGTCGAGCCCGAGTCCGAGCACGAGCCCGTCATCATCCACAAAGAAAAATACAAAATCAAACACCTCTTCAGCGACGAAGCCATCATGGACATGGAGATGAACGAAAAGCCCTTCATCCTCTACCACGATGACAAGACCGACAAGCTCGCCATCATCTACCGTCGCGAAGACGGCGACTACGGCATGATCAACGCCGTCGAATAGGGTTAAGTCATCACCCCAACCCTGTTGCATGAGGCGGGAACGGCGAGATGCTGTTCCCGTTTCTGTTCACGCTCCCATCATGAACTTCCCCCTCCCCCGCCCCGTCAGACGAGGATCGCACCTCGCCGTCATCGCCCCGGCCGGGCCCTTCAACACAGATTCCTTCGGCAAAGGCATCGCCTGGCTCTCACAGCGCTACGAAGTCAGCCACCGGTCCGACATTTTTAGCCAGAGCGGCTACCTCGCCGGGGACGATGCCCGCCGCCTCACCGAACTCAACGAAGCCATCCTCGACCCTGACATTGACGCAATCGTCTGTGCCCGCGGCGGGTTCGGGGCGACGCGACTCCTCTCCGGGGTCGATCTCCACAGCATCCGCGCGGCGAATAAAATGATCGTCGGCTTCAGCGACATCACCGCCCTCCACGCCCTCTGGGCCGCGGCGGGAGTCCGCTCGGTCCATGCCCCCATGGTCGCCGCCCTCGGCAATGCCTCGGAAATCATCCGCGAAAAATGGATCGCCGCCCTCGAGAACCCCAGCGGGCCGCTCGGGTGGTGTCTGCAATCCCTCAACGACACTGCGGTCGCCCCCGTCAACGGGATCCTCAGCGGGGGAAATCTCACCGTCCTCAGCGCCCTCATCGGTACACCCTATTGCTCGCCCCTCACCGGTCGCATCCTCTTCCTCGAAGACGTCGGCGAGCGACCCTACCGCGTCGATCGGGTCCTCACGACGATGTCCCAGGCGGGATGGTTCGAAGGCATCACCGGGCTTCTCATCGGCGCCTTCACCGAGGGCGAAGCCGGAGCCGACGGAGTCACCATCGACGAAGTCCTCGCCAGCCACTTCGCCGACGCCGCCTTCCCCGTCCTGACAGGTCTCTGCGCCGGCCACATCGACGACAACGAACCCCTCCCCTTCGGCGCAGAGCTGAGGATCGAGGGCGGAAAAGTATCGGTAGTGGAAGAGATCGGCGATCCGAGCCGATTTACGTGACCGACCCGGTCATTTCCCCTCCCCTGTAGATGGCCGCTCTGAGGCCGTGTTGGACATTGTCCCGGATTCGACCTTCGCCGCCTTCTCTTTCGTGGCTTCGTGTGAGCGACTCCTTGCGTTTCCGGCGCAGATCTTCGGCTTTCGGGAGCGGACGGGATTATCGGGCTGCGCCCGATGCGCGGCTTGCCGGTGCCTTGCACCGGGGGATTGCGTGCGCTTCGCGCCGGGGCGCGCAAACCCGCTTCGCGGGTTCGAGTCTAGAGCGATTGAGCTCTGAGGGACAATTTTCACCTTTCCCGAAATGGGTGGCAGTGGCGGAGCGGACGGGACTCGAACCCGCGACCTCTGCCGTGACAGGGCAGCGTTCTAACCAACTGAACTACCGCTCCACGGTAATGGCAGCGACTTCGGAACTTTCGTTCTTCAACCTGCCTCGGCTGGGGAGCGGGATTCTAGGCGCGGAAGCTGGGGCGCGCAACAAAAAATATTCGGGAAATCCGTTGCTTTCACCTCTGTTGTGAGTAAAAGTTTCGACCCGCCGCGAAGCATCCCTTTTGCGGCTCATTTTTTCCCAGGTGAACCCATGAATGTGATTAACAAAATCGAACGCGAGCAAATGAAAGCCGAAGTGCCGAACTTCGGTCCCGGTGACACAGTCAACGTTCACTCCCGCGTTGTTGAAGGCGGCAAAGAGCGTATCCAGATCTTCAAAGGTCTCGTGATCGGCCGCCACGGTTCGGGAATCAATCATGCGTTCACGGTTCGTAAGATTTCCAGCGGTGAAGGTGTTGAGCGTGCTTTCCACGTTCACTCCCCCAAGATGGCGAAGATCGAAGTGCTGAAGCACGGCAAGGTGCGCCGCGCCAAGCTGAACTACCTCCGCAGCCGCCTCGGCAAAGCAGCTACGAATCTCAAGGCTCGCGCCGAAAAGGTCAAAGAGTAGCCCCTGCCCCCCCCCTTACGATCGGTTCTCGAACCGGTCCCATTTTTTGAGAACGGCGGATCCTGTATCCGCCGTTTTTCGTTGGTCATGTTGGGCAAATGAATCCGACTTCCTCAATCGTCCGAACTACGACGGAGTGAACGGATGTTCCCCAGCCAGGTGCAGGCAACAGTGGCGAAGAGGGCAAAGAGCCCGAGTCCGCTACTCAGTGGATGCATGGGCGCGGGATGACGCACCCACTCGAGCACGATCATGGTCCCCACCGCCGCATAGAGCAGCACGGTGATGCTCCCGAAGACGAGCCGCCCGCGCGACGAGACGTTGCCAAAGGTGAGCGAGGCGGGAATAGTGGTGGCGAGCAGACCGACGCCGGCGAGGAGGACGGGGTAATAGCCGCTCACGAGTCCGGCGATAGTGGCGAGGGCACCGAGGGCGAAGATACCGCCGACAGCGATGCCCTGATGGCGCTCGGCAGGTTTTAAAGCAAGCCGGGCGGAGCGATCGAGGAGGATAAGGAAGTTCCCTATGCCCGGCGCGAGCCAGACCCAGAGGACGAGCCCCAGCCAGACCGCGACGAGCACGCCGGAGTAGACCGGGTTGATCGTCTCGAGGTACTTCCGCGAGACCTGGTAGACGGCAAAAGCGCCGAGGAAGATCATCCATTGTTTGCCCTCGGTATAGCGCTGCATGAAGAAGCAGTAAGAGAGGTAGGCGCGATAGAACCAGGAGCGGGCGCGGAAAGATTCGAGGAGTCCCTCTCTCGCCATGTCGGACTCGGGATCGAGGCGCAGGGCTTCGCGGAAGTGCTGTTCGGCGCGGGCCTGGTCTTTTGCCTGGAGGGCGGTCCAGCCGGCATTGACGTGGGCAAAGCTGTCTTCGGGATCGGCCGCGAGGAGTCGTTCGACGGCCTCGGCATTGAGCTGCCGTTTGCCCTGGATGCGCAGGGTATGCGCGAGGATGTTGGCGGCCATGGCATTATCGCCGTCGAGGGCGAGGGCGTGGCGGCTCCATTCCTCGGCCTCGGCCCATCGATCCATCGCGCAATAGGCGTTGGCTTTGGCGGAGAGGGCGAAGGTGTCTTCGGGATTGAGCCTCACCGCTGTCTCGGCGGCCTCGAGTGCCTCTTTGCCGCGATGGAGTTCACCGAGGATGATCGCCTTGACGGAAAAATAGAAGGGCTCGTCGGCGCGGAGACGAATGGCCTCGGCGATGGTGTCGAGGGCACGGCGTTTTTTCCCGGGCTGACTCATCTGACAGAGGGCGAGGCGCCCGAAGACAAAATCGTTGTCGGGCTCGCGGGCGAGGACGCTGTAAAAGCAGGCTTCAGCCTCTTCGAGGCGCCCCTGATCCTGCAAGAGCAGGCCGTGCGAAAGTTCACTCATGGACGGAGGATGGCGGGAAGATAGCGCTCACTTCCCGATGCCGAGATAGTGGAGGACGTCGTCGTAAAAGCCGCTCTGGTTGGCGTAGAGGGCGTAGTTGCGGGCGCTCTCGAACCACTTCCGCGTGCTCGGCTTCACGTTCGCGGCGGCCTTGAGGAGCTGCTTCTGGGTGACTGGCACAATTTTGCCGGTCTTCATCGCCTCGGAGAGAGCTCCCTCGATCGCCTGATCGAAGACGGCCTTGATGTCGGCTCCGGAGAAGTCCTTCACCTTTTTCGCGAGCGCGGCGGGATCGAGTCCGGCGACGGGCTTGCCCTCGGCCATGATGCGGATGATCTGGTCGCGCGCCGTTTCATCCGGCGGCGGCACGAAGATGAGACGGTCGAATCGGCCCGGCCGGAGGAAGGCGGAGTCGAGATGCCAGGGCGCGTTGGTCGCCCCGAGGACGAGGACACCGTCGTTCTTCGACGACTCACTGTCGAGCTCGGCGAGGAACTGGTTGATGAGAGTCCGCCCGGCGGAGGTGCGCATGTCCTTGCGGTCGGCGGCGAGGGCGTCGACTTCGTCGAAGAAGAGCACGGCGGGGGCGTGACGGCGCGCCATTTCAAAGATCTCGTGGAGCTTTTCCTCGGACTTGCCTATCCACATGTCGAGGATCTGGTGCAGCCCGACGCTGAGGAATTTCGCATTGATCTCGCCGGCGGTGGCCCGGCTGATGAGGGTCTTGCCGCAGCCGGGCGGTCCGTAGAGGAGGACTCCGCCGCCGGCGCGTTTGCCGTAGGCTTCGAAGAGCTCGCGATTCTCGAGCGGGTAGAGGATCTTCATGCGGATGTCCTCTTTGACAGCCTCCATGCCGCCGACTCGGTCAAAATCGACGTCGGGTTTCTGATCGAACTCGATCTCGAGGTCACCGTCGTCAAAAGGGTCGTCGTCGAAGTCATCCTCCTCAAACTCGGGATCATAATAGGCCCCGGCCTGACGATCGCCGTTGCGCTGCGGCGACGGTTCGCGCGGCTCTTCGGCGACCCGCTGCCCGCCGGCCTGACGGATGCGCTTGAGGAGGTCGTCGTTTTTCAGGGAGGGATCGAGCGCGACCGCCCTCTCATAGTACTCGCGGGCCTCGCGGGCGCGATTTTCGTTCAGAGAGAGACGGGCCCGCAGCAGCCAGGCGGGTCCGAAGTTCGGGTATTCGCCGCAGACTTGTTCCAGTCGGAGAATGGCCTCGGAGGAGCGTCCGTCGAGATCGAGGAGTTGCACGAGATGGGTCCGCGCATAAGGATTGGCGGGATCGACACGCAGCACCGCCTCGTAGCTCGCCTTTGCCTCTTCGAGACTGAATTGCTCGAGGTAGGCCTCACCGAGCATGAGGAGGAGCGGCACGTTGTCCGGCGATACGGCGAGGGCCTGCTTGAGGGATTGAATGTCAGCCATCTTTCTGAGGGAGGGTGAAAACAAAAGCGAAACGACCGACGTAAGCAAGCACCTAAGCAAAAAGGTTTTCGGGACCGAGGAGGAGCCGATTCTTTCTCCGAAGACTCTTCCCGCTCTCTGCAGGATTGACTTAGACACCGGAAGCGGCATGTAATGGGCACCTGCCCTCCCGGAGCTGACTCCATGATTTTTCGCCCATTCATCGCGGCCCTCGCCTGTCTCGTCACGGTATCGACCGGTCGGGTGGTCGCTGCTTCGTCGGAAAATCCGGACCTCTCCATCCGCTTCACCGGGGAGACGATCGAGCTCTCGGGTCGAGTCGAGTCCGAGGAGACCGCGCAAATCCTCGCGCTCGCCGCCAGCGGGGCGAGGCCGGACTTGCAGGTGGTCAACGAGGGACTTGTCGTCGATCCAGGCGCGACCCTTCCCCCTATTTCCGATCTTCGCAGCGTCATTGCCGAGCTCGGCCTCTCCACCCACGATGGGCGCTTCGAAATCTGGCCCGACCGCATCCTCATCGGCGGCCTCACCGATAGTGTCGTTACCCTGACCGCCCTGCGAATCCGGCTCATGCCCATCCTCGGGAAAAGGCGCTTCATCAATCACATCTGCATCGTCGGGACCGAGTACCTGCCGAAGATCGAGGTCTCGCTCACTACCGGGGGACCCGGCGCCGACCTGTCGCCCATCGACCTCACCCCGGCCCGCGAAGTGGCCTTCGAGATCCCGGGACTGCTCGTCGAAAAACTTTTTCCCACTTTGCTGATGCTCAGTGACTTTGATCGGCTCGAGGGTAAGACGTCCGCCCCCACCGGCACCCTCCGTGCCATGCCCCTCGAGGTGACGTCTGCTGAGACCGACGGCCTCTCGCCTGCCGGGCCAGCATCGGGCACGACCTCCCCCCTGCTCGCGGGCATGGTGGCGGTGTTGCCGGCTGCGACTCCGGTGCAGCAATACGAGACCCTGCCGCCGGTGCTTTTTTCACGAAACTCGTTCCTCCTCCAGGCGAATCAGGAAGCGGTCTTCGTGGAACTCACTCGCTATCTGCTCTCCCCCGACCGCGAAGGGCGTGCGGTCGTGATCGAGGCGGTAAAGCCGAGTGGCGGGTCGAGCGCCTTCAACGACTATCTGGGCGAGCGCCGCTCTGCCGAGGTGGTGCGTTTCCTCACCGAGCGCGGGGTCAACGCGGCGGTCCTGAAGCCGGGCGTCATCGAATCACTCTCGCCTATCGACGCGGGTGAGGTCAGGGTAAAAATCGAGATCCCCCTGCTCCCGGCCGAGCCACCGGCACCGGAAGAGGGAGCCGAGGCCGCCAAAATGGAACCTGAATCCGCAACGCCCGCCCCCGCCCCCGCCCCCGCCCCCGCCACGGATTCCGGGGAAACGCCGGAGACCCCACCCGGAGGTCTCAAGCCTTTCTCGGCGGAATAGCACCCCTAGCCCCAAACCACAGTCCGCGAAAGGCTGCCGTGGCGGGCCGGGGCCGCCCTCGGCCCGGTGAGGTTTGGGCGCAGGTCGGGTGCGCAGGGTGCCTGCCCAACACGGTAAAAACCCGGCCCCTTGCGGGACCGGGTTCTTTGACCACTCAACTATGTCTCTCAACAATCTCGGGAATCGTCTCGGAGACAAATTTTTTTCGTTTGCCGGTATCGTCTGGCGAAGCTCGCTCAGCGATTCACCATCTCGCCGGTCCCGCTGACTTTGTGGTAGGCGTTGTATTTGGCAGTGGGAACGATGATCTCGTTGCCTGGGAAAATCGTGGTGCTGGCGCCGAGGCGATTGATGCGCTGGAGCTCGGACATGGTCGTGAAGAAGTCGCGGGCGAGAGCGTAAAGGTTGTCGCCTTTGTTCACGGTGTAGTATCCGTAGGTCTCCTGGGCGCGGAGCAGGTCGTTGTCATACTGGAAGGCATTGGCCTGCTCTTGCTTCTGCTCCGGCTTCAGCTTCCCGGGAGTAGGGGCAGTATCGTTCGAAGCGGTCTGCGCGACGGGAATTTTCAATAGTTGACCGAGGCTGATCGTGTCACTGCGAAGTCCGTTGGCAGACTTGATGCTCTCAACGGAGGTGGCATATTTCTTTGCGACCGAGGTGAGCGTGTCTCCCTTGACGGTCTTGTGGGTCTTCGTGCCGACGGGGGCGGGAGCTGGCACCGGGGCCGGGGCGGACTCGGGCTTCTTGGTTTCGCCGATCACTACCGAGTTTTTCTTCACATCGGCAGGCTTGCCGGTCTCGGCCATGTTTGCATTCGGAGCGGGAGCGGGGGCGGCAGCCGCTGCGGGGATCATGAGAGTCTCACCGATGTAGATCGGCTGGCCTTCGCTGAGGCGATTCGACTCGAGGAGGGACTTGCGCTCGACTTTAAACTTCTCGGCGATCTTGCCGAGAGTATCACCATCCTGAATCACATAGGTTCCACCCGTCGGGGTCGTCGGCGTCGTCGTACCGGACTGCCCGGCCTTGGTCGCCTCGAGCACCGCTGCATTCGAGTAGCTGTAAGTGCTGCTCTCACTCTTCATCGCCGTCTCTAGAGAGGTGATGCGGGACTCGAGCACATTGATTCTGGAGTTCAGGGCCTCCATCGTCGGCTCGGCAGCACCGAGCGTCTGGCAGAGAAGCGCTGAAGCCGTGAGGGTCGTCAGGGTGGTCGCAATTCGATTCATGTGGAGAGTCTATAACATCTTTATATTTTGCACAAGATTAAATTTAAGATTTCCTAAATATTTTTAAAATTTCCGCCGCTGTAATTATGATTTCTACGGTGAAGCCTATAAATTTCTTTAAAAATCCACACCCAACCGATAGCTAACCTGTCCCTCCTCGGCTCCGATAACCGATAGCTAACCTGTCCCTCCCCGGCTGATAGTCCCTCCCCAGCTGATATTTCCTGATAATTCTTTAAATTCTCCGCGCTGAAATTATGATTTTCGGTGAAATCTTTAAAATTCGTTAAAAAACCGTATTTCGCCGCGAAATGACCTACCCTCCCCTGCTCGGAAAAGACAGCTTGGCCTTGCTCCGGTATCGTGAAACCGCTACTACTCCTGTATGAAGATCACTTTTTGCGGCGCGGCGGAGACGACGACAGGGTCACAACATCTCATCGACGTGAATGGATCGCGTATCCTCCTCGACTGCGGGCTGTATCAGGGGCGACGCGACACAGCCAATGATCGGAACCGCCACTTTTTCTTCAAGCCTCAGAGCATCGATGCGGTCGTGCTCTCCCACGCCCACATCGACCACAGCGGCAACCTCCCCAGTCTCACGAGCAATGGATTCAAAGGCAACATTTACTCGACCTTCGCGACTCGTGACCTTTGCCAGATCATGCTCGCCGACTGCGCCCGCATTCAGGGGCAGGACACAAAGTGGCTCAACAAACGCCGGGCCAAGCGAGGCGAACCCGATCTCGAGACCCTCTACACCGAACAGGAGGCCGAGGAGTGCGTGCGCCAGTTCGTCACAATAGGGTATGATCGCTCCATCCCCATCGCCGACGGGGTCACTCTTACCTTCATTGATGCCGGGCACATCCTCGGCTCGGCTCAGGTCATCCTCGATATTGTTGAGAACGGTAACCGCCAGCGGCTCCTCTTCTCCGGCGACGTGGGACGGGGCAACAATGAGCTCCTCCGCGACCCCGCCGTGGCGGAGGATGTCGACATCCTCATCATGGAGAGTACCTACGGCAATCGTGAGCATGAGCTGCCGACCCAGGCGAACCATCTCCTCAGCGACATCCTCAACCGCGCGCTCGACAAAAAAGGCAAAGTCATCATCCCCGCCTTCGCGGTGGAGCGGACCCAGCAGCTCGTCTATGTGCTCCACCAACTCACCGAAGAGGGGCTAATCCCCGCCGTGCCCATCTACGTGGACAGCCCCCTCGCCGTCAGCGCGACCGAGATCTTCCGCCTCCATCCCGAGTGTTTCAACGAGGATGTCTACGAATTCCTCTTCGACAAACGCGATCCCTTCGGCTTCGAGAATCTCAGCCTCGTCCGCAAGGTCAATGACTCGAAGGCCCTCAACGAACTCCACGAACCCGCGATCATCATCTCGGCCTCGGGCATGTGCGAGGCGGGCCGGATCCTCCATCACCTCCGCAACAACATCGAGGATCCGAAAAACACCGTCCTCTTTGTCGGCTACTGCGCCGAGCACACCCTCGGGGCGAAGATCCGCGGTGGCATGGAGGAGGTTCCCATCCTCGGTGATGTTTTCAAGGTCAAAGCCGACATCGAGATCCTCGACTCCTTCAGCGGTCACGCCGACCGCAGCGAACTGCTCGATTATTTTGATAAGATGGGCGGCAAAAAAGAGCGTGTCTTTCTCGTCCACGGGGAGACCGAGCAGTCCCATGCCCTTCAGAAAACCCTCATCGAGCGCCACACGGGTCAGATCGAGGTGGCGCGCTGGCGGTCGAAGATCGAGATCTGACGGTCGCCCGCCTTCATCCTTGAAAAACATCGCGAAGCCGCTCTGTTGATCTCACGATGAAGTCCCTTCTCCTCACCAACGAATACCCGCCCCACATCTACGGAGGGGCCGGCATCCACGTCCAGTATCTGGCGCGCGAACTCGCCAAACTCTGCGAAGTCGAGGTGCGCTGCTTCGGCGAACAGAAGGTCACGGGGGACAATCCCGAAGTCTTCGGGGCGAAAGCCGACAGTTCCGAATACACCGCCCCGCCCGCCCTGCACTCGGTCTTCTCCGCACTGCAAAGCTGCCTCGATTTCAATACCCGTCGCATCGATGCCGACGTAGTCCACCTGCATACCTGGTATGCCCACTTCGGCGGCATCCTCGCGCATCTCAACTACGGCCTCCCCATGGCCCTGACCGTTCACTCTCTCGAGCCGCTGCGTCCCTGGAAACGTGAGCAGCTCGGCAGCGGCTATGATTTCACGCTCTGGCTCGAGAAAACCGCGATCGAGATGGCCGACGCCGTCATTGCTGTTTCTCACGAGACCAAGGCAGACATCCTGCGACTTTTCGACGTATCCGAAGAGCGCGTCCCCGTGATCTACAACGGGATCGATCCCGACGAATACCGCCCCACCGCCAACCGAGGCATCCTCGAAAAATGGGGCATCGATCCGGAGATTCCCTTTGTCCTCTTCGTCGGACGCATCACCCGGCAAAAGGGCATCGTCCATCTCGTCAACGCGATCCGCCATCTCGAGCCTGGAACGCAGGTGGTCCTCTGCGCCGGTGCCCCCGATACGCCCGCGATCAAGGTCGAGATGGAAGCGGCGGTCGAGGCGGTGCGGACCGACTACGACGGAACCATCGTCTGGATTCAGGACATGATCCCCACCCCTGACAAGATCACCCTCTACAGCCACGCCCGCGTTTTCTGCACCCCGTCCATTTACGAGCCCTTCGGGATCATCAATCTCGAAGCGATGGCCTGTGAGACGCCCGTGGTCGGCTCGAAGGTTGGCGGGATGAAAGAGATCATCCTGCCCGGCGAGACCGGCCTGCTCATCCCTCTCGAGCAGCAGAAAGAATCGCCTTTTGAAGCGATCGACCCCGCCGCCTACTCCCGCGACCTAGCCGCCGGGATCAACGAGCTGATGCGCGATCCTGACCGGTGCGCCACAATGGGCCGGGCGGGAAGGCAACGGGTTTTGGAAAAATTCAGTTGGGCCGAGATCGCCCGCGAGACCATCGAGCTCTATCGGAAGATCGCGAAGTGACCGCTTTCCCGGATCTGGATCGGACGCAAAGAGTTGTCAAAGGAATGAGGTCAAAGGAATCTGATTCTTAGCCAATTAAGAAAATTCATCCCTTTGCACCCATACCTCCATCGCCTCTTTCACGTCACTTGCTCCCCTGCCACTACTGACGCTATTATTCTCCCATTTTTCCATTCCCGCCTCTAACCGTAGATGAAAGCCACCATTGCCCTGCTCGCCGCTGCTCTCTTCCTCATCCTTCCCGCGCCCCCGCTGCGATCCGCCGAGTGGTCGGGGGCCCTCGAGCAGATCCTCAAAGTCGGCCCCGAAGGCGCCGGCAACGCCGAGGCCGCAAAGGCCTGGGGAGAGCTCACCGCGCACGGGTCCGAGGTCATCCTGCCCGTCCTCGAGGCGATGGAGACCGCCGGCCCGATCGCCCGCAACTGGATGCGATCCGCCGTCGAGACCGTCTTCGAACGCGAACTCGCCGCCAAAGCAGCTCTCCCTGCCGACCGGATCAAGGCCTTCGTCCTCGACCGGAAGAACGAGCCCAACGCCCGGCGGCTCGCCTTTGACCTCTATGGCAAAGTCTCCCCCGAAGAGGCGAAGTCGCTCATCCCCGGCATGATCGACGACCCGAGCGCCCCGCTCCGCCGCGACGCCGTCGCCCAACTGCTCACCGAGGGCCAGGCCCAACTCGGGGCCGGGGAAAAAGAGAAGAGCCTCGCCACCCTCGACCGCGCCCTCGATGCCGCCCGCGACATTGACCAGATCGACGCCGTCGCCAAACTGCTGCGCGAAAAGCTCGAGCAGAAACTCGACCTGCCGAAGCACTTCGGTTTTCTCATGCACTGGCAGCTCATCGCCCCCTTTGACAACACCGACCGCAAGGGCTTCGACACCGTTTACCCACCCGAGACCGAGATCAACCTGAGCTCCGCCTACGAGGGCAAAGAAGGGAAATCCGTGACCTGGCAGGAGTATGCGACCTCTGACGACTACGGCAAAGTCGATTTCAACACGCCCTTCTCCCCGCTCAAGCAAGTCACCGGCTACGCCTACGCCGAGTTCACCGCCGGCGAAGCCCGCGAGGCCGAGATCCGGCTCGGATGCAAAAACGCGTGGAAGATCTGGTTCAACGGCGAACTTCTCTTTGGCCGTGACGAGTACCACCGCGGCCAGCGCATCGACCAGTATTCTCTGCCCGTGGCGCTCAAGGAAGGCAAGAACACCATCCTCGTGAAAGCCTGCCAGAACGAGCAAGAGCAGGACTGGACCGTCCAGTGGGAGTTCCAGATGCGGGTCTGCGACAGCACCGGCACCGCCATCCTCGCGACCGATCGCAAACCCACTCCCGAAAAAGCCGCTCCGGCCCGTCGCCCCGCCGCAGCCGCTACTCCTGCTCCCGCTCCTGCTCCCGCCCAGTGATTTCCCACCTGCACCCTTCGCTCACGCCATGCCCCTTTTCCGCCTCACCCTCGTCTCCGCCCTGCTCCTCGTCGCCATCGCCCCGGCGCAGGCTGACTGGCTCAATTTCCGCGGTCCGCAGGGCTCCGGATTCGACCCCGGCGCCGCGACCACTCCGGCCAAACTCAGCGACAAGACTCTCGCCTGGAAGGTCGTCCTACCGGGGCGCGGTCTCGGCAGTGCCATCGTCGTCGGGGACAAAGTCTTCGTCACCGCCGCGAGTGGCCCCGAGCAACAGCAGATCCACGTCCTCTGTTTTGCCGTGAAAGACGGAGCCCCCCTCTGGGAGCGCCGCTTCTGGGCGACCGGGCGGACCATGTCCCACAACAAAACGAACGTCGCCGCTCCCACCCCCGCGAGTGACGGCGAGCGAATTTACGCTCTCTACTCCTCAAACGACCTCATCTGTCTCGACCTCGACGGCAACCTCGTCTGGATGCGCGCCCTCACCCTCGACTACCCGAACGCCTCCAACAGCCTCGGTCTCGCCTCGTCCCCCATCGTCGTCGGCGACACCCTCGTCGCACAGATCGAGAATGACTCCGAGTCCTTTGCCGCCGGATTTGACCTGCTCACCGGAGTGAACAAATGGAAGCTCGACCGGCCCAAGTCGGCGAACTGGACCTCGCCCACCGTGATCGTCAAAGACGGCGAATCCATCGTCGCCCTGCAGGGCGGCGACGGCATCGTCGGGCTGCTCCCCTCGACCGGCTCCCCGGTTTTCAAAATTGCGGGCGGTGCCTCCACGATCCCTTCGAGCGCAGCCTCGGGCGACCAGCTCTTCATCCCGTCCAACGGCCTCACCGCGATGCGCATCGGTGCCTCGGGCTCCGAGCCGGAGAAAGTATGGAACGAATCCAACGAGCGCCCCGGCACCGCGAGTCCGCTCGTGATCGGGGAAAAGGTCTATCTCATCAACAACGCCGGCGTCCTCACCTGCATTGATCGCGCCACCGGAGCCCGCCTCTGGCGGACGAGGATCGAGGGCCCCTTCAGCGGCAGTCCCGTCGCCGGCGCGGGGGACCGCCTCTTTATCTTCGGTGAGACAGGGATCGGCCAGGTTGTCGATCTCAGCGGCGAGGAAGGCAGGATCGTCAGCAGGATCGAGCTCGGCGAGACCATTCTCAGCACCCCGGCCCTGTCCGACGGCGCCCTCTACATCCGCAGTGACGGCCACCTCTGGAAATTTTCGGCGGGTTTGTAAGGGGCTGGACATCGGGTCTCCGATCGATTACGAGTGAAGACTCCGATGAAAATCTTAGCAGCTATCCTCGCTCTCTCCCTTACCGCCGCGTTGCCCCTCGCTGCCTTTGAGGAACCGCGCACCTTCAACGCGGCGGAAATCATTCCCGCCTACCTCCTAGCCGGTCCTCATCATCGCGTCCGCGACCTCGCGCAGGGCGACGGCTACCTCATTGAGTTCGTGATCGACTCCGACTACGGCACCTACGAGTGCGTCGGCACCGGCGAGCTCCAGCGCCGCGTCGATGAGATCCGCGCCATCTCCACCCTCGTCGCCGTCAGCAAAAGCGACCTCTTCGCCGAGGGCATAAAGAAATCAGTCGAGACCCCAATCAACGCGGTCAAAAACATCGTCGAAGATCCCGGCGGCGCGGTGAAACAGGTCCCTAAATCCGTCGGCCACTTCTTCGGCAAAGTCGGCTCGGGCATCGGCAATGCAGCCCGCAAGGCCGGTGAGAAAAAGAACGACAGCTCGCCTCCCGATGCCAAAGAAGTAGGCAAAGGGCTCGGCAAGGCCATCAAAAATGTGGCCGGCTTTGACAAGGCCAAACTCGAATGCGCCCGCCAACTCGGCATCGATCCCTACACCGACAACGCCCGTCTCCAGGAGGAGATGGAAAAAGTGACCTGGGCCTTTTTTGCCGGGGGCCTCCCGCTCAAGATCGGCGTTTCCGTGGCCTCGTCCGGCGCTTCGCGGGCCCTCAGCGCGACCGAGTTTGTCGGCATGCCTGAGGACATCTATCAGCTCACCGCCTCGGAAATCGATTTCCAGGATCGCCAGACACTCAAGAACCTCGGCATCGCCCCCAAGCGCATCGACACCCTCTTTGCCAATCCCTACCTCACCCTCTCCCTCCGCCACCGCATCGTCAGGATGATCGCGAAATTCTCGGGATCGGGCCGTGGGGACCTCGTTTCGCTCATGGAAGAATGTGACTCGGTCTGGCGCGGCCATTTCCTCGCCGACACCTTTCATCTCCTCCACACCCGGCAGCAGAGTCAGGCCTATGCCTCTTTCGGCGTCTACGGCCGACTCGCGGTCGCGCTCACCAGCGACGGGGTCCTCGAGATCCCCGCCCCGGTCGATTACATCAGCTGGACTGAGCCCGTCGCCGAGTTCGCCACTCGCCAAGACATCGCCTCGGTGGAAAAGCGACGCCTCATCCTCCAGGGCAATCTCAGCCCCGAGACGAAGCGCCAGCTCGATGCCACGGGGTGGGAAGTGATACGACTCCCCCGCTGATTGATCGGTTCGCGAAGGCTGTTTCCGTCTCTCGAGGGAGGAACCGCGCTTTTTACCCGGAAAAAGTGGTAAATCAATTACAACTTTAACGTCTTTTCATACGGATAAAGCGTAACTCCCTTTAGATGAAAATGATCAGACCTTTCGAGGTCGGCACAACAGTGAAGTGGTGTGACAGTGGTCGCGAATGCGCGGGGATCGTCGTGGAGATCCATACCGGTTCAAACCACATCTCCGAGGTCGATCCCGCCCCTTCCTACGTCATCCGATGCCCCGACCTCTCCGAGGCTTTCAAGTCACACGAAGAACTTGTCGTGGTCTGATCCGTCACTCCACCGAAGCCTCGAGCAACTTCAGGATCTCCTCCAAATTCAGGAACGAATTCTCCGTAAGATCGTCGTCCGAGATCGAGATGCCGAAGTGATTCTCCAGACCGAGGAGCAGGTCGATCGAGGCCATCGAGTCGAGGCCCGCCTCACCGAGGTCCTGCCGAGGCGAGAGAGCGTCCGCCGCGTTCAGAAATTTCAAATGAGGCCGCACGACGGCTTCGAGATTTTCGAGAGAGATGGCGCTGGGCATGATCATGAGACGAGTAAATGGGATCAAAGAATACGTTCGTGTCCGCCGCGGAGGCGGTGAACCGAGAGTATTTCGTCTCCGCGATGAAGCACCTCGGCAGGACTCGGACGACTGAGGAAGCCGGTCACACTGGCGGTCATACCGTAAGCCCCCGTGTTCGGGATCGCGAGGAGATCACCCGGCTCGACGCGGGGCAGAGTGAGTTTTTTCCCGATGCAGTCGAGCGGAGTGCAGAGCTGACCGACGACATCGACAAGGATCTCCGGATTGCCGTTTCGTGCCGGCGGCACCTCAAAGTCGATGGAAAAGCGAGGGATGCGTCCCAGTCCCGCCATGCCGCCGAGATGGTGGATTCCCGTGTCGAGGATGAGGAAATCCTTTTCGTCCTTTGACCGCTTGATCTCCATCACGCGGGTCAGGAGCGTGCCGCCCGATCCGACGAGATAGCGACCCGACTCGAACCACCACTCCGCTTCGCGCGCCGCTCCACTCGACGCATGCAGCGCGGCCAGCCCGTCCCGCAGTGGAGACAGGTCCGGTCCGTGCCCGGCGTGGGCATAGGGCCAGGGGAAACCGCCGCCGAGATTTAGAATCTCGAGGGGAAAGCCGAGCAACTGACTCAACTCCTCCGCGATCTCAACCGTCTTCGTGAAACAGGCGAGGAGCGCCTCGGGGTCGCCGATCTGTGTGCCCCAATAGAGATGGATGCCCGCGATGGCGACGAATTCCCCGGCGAGAGCGAGCGTCTCGTGACCCGTCGCGCGCAGGACGTCCTCTTCAAAGCCGAACTGGCTCGCCACTCCCGACATCGCCAGCTTCGCCTTCGGCGCCGAGAGCGGATTGAGCCGCAGCAGACCCTTCACCGGCGTCGCGAGCGCCTCCGCCGCGCGGGCGAGGTTGATGAGATCACGATTCGACTCCACCGAGAAATGCCGCACCCCGGCCGAGATCGCTGCGGCGAGTTCATCGATGCCTTTACCCGGACCGCCGTAGAGCGCCCTGGAAAGATCGAATCCCGCCTCCAGTGCCGCCGTCACTTCGCCCGGCGAAGTAAGGTCCGCCTCAGCACCCGACTTCCGCATCTCCGCCGCGACCGCCGGCATCGGGTTGGATTTGAAAGAATAGAGCAGGCGAGTCGAGGCGCCTCCGGGGAAAACGGACCGCAACTCGCGCGCCCGTGCCTCGATCTCCGCCGCGTCGTAGAGGTAACAGGGAGATCCAAACTCTGCGGCGACCCGCTCGAAAAAGGCATGCCTATCCCGGGCCGATCCATCGGTCGGAGAAACTGCGGCAATCGGGATGGACTCGAGAATCGGCATGGCAAAGAGATACACTAATAACTTTTATAATTACTGGATTTTCAAGTCTTTTTACTTATCCGCGTTCGTTCAGCTAAAATTTCCCTTGTCCCGCCGCCGCTCCTCCGCTCCTTACTTCCATGTCATCTCCCCTCCCCCGCGTCTTTGTCACCGTAAATATTCCGCTCGAGCATCTCTCGCCTCTCGCGGGCCTCGCCGAGATCGTGATGCCCGACAATGGAGTCGCCGCCGCGCCGCGCGGACAGGTCCTCGGGATGATCGCCGACTGCACCGCCGTGCTTTCGCAAGGCGAACTGAGAATTGACGCCGAACTGCTCGACGCCGCCCCCGCCCTGAAGTTCGTCGCCAACGCCGCCATGGGGATAGACAATCTCGACCTCGCCGAGCTGCGCCGCCGCGGCATCCCCGCCTCGAACACTCCCGCCGCCTTTGCCGAATCGACCGCCGATCATACTCTGGGGCTCATGCTCGACATGACCCGCCGCATCTCCGAATCCGACCGCTTCGTCCGCACCGGACAGTGGGCGCGCGGCGGCATGGAACCTCTGCGATGGGAGGGCACCCTCCTCGGAGGGAAAACTCTCGGGATCATCGGCTACGGACGCATTGCCAAAATGGTCGAGCGTCGTGCCCTCGCCTTTGACATGGAGGTCATCCACACGAAATCGAGCCCGCACGATCACCCCGGCTACCGCCCGCTCGACACCCTCCTCGGCGAAGCCGATATCGTCGTCATCCTCGTCCCGCTCACGCCCGGGACCCGTCAACTCATCAACGCCGAACGTCTCGCGAAGATGAAACGAGGATCCTTTTTCATCAACGTCGCCCGCGGCAAGGTGATGGACGAAGCCGCCGTCGTCGCCGCCCTGCAGTCCGGGCATCTCGCCGGAGCCGCCTTCGACGTCTTCGAAGACGAACCCGTCGTGAACGAGGCCCTTTTCACGATGAACAACGTCGTCCTCGCTCCCCACATCGGCGGGGCCACAAGAGAACAACGGCGGCGCGGAAGACTGGAGGCCTCGGGGGAAATCGCGCGTTTTCTAAAGGGTGAGGAGCGGCTTTTTCCGGTATAAATCCATTTCCAACTCATCTCGACCCACACACCCGGTTTGGCTGCGAAGTTCCCGGCGGTGCGACAAACTCGGCGGGATCGTAGTTTGTCGGCGCGGCGGAGAAGCTGGTCGTGCCGGGGATCGAGAGGCTGCGGCATATCGAAGCGTTTTGCCTTGAAAGAAAAAATTCCGAGCTGTCGGTCAGTCAGCGAGGATTTACCCTTTTCGCATGCGCTTCATCTCTTCGCTCCGCTCGTGTGTCTCGCTTCCGATTTTCATCGCTTGCCTCACCGCATGGGTGCTGCCCGCTGCCCATGGGGAGGACTTGATCGATGCCTGCGGCACGGCTGAGCATTTCTTCCTCCTCCCGGGTGAGAAGAATGTTGCGGCGATCAAGGCCACCGATGGCCGGGTCGAGCTGCGGAAATCGGGCGCGGGGGATGCCTTCATTCGCTGGAGTTCTGCGGAACCGCAAATGACGCCGCTCGACGATACGCACCGCTGGCTTTCGATCCGCTTCGACAAGTTCACCGCCGCCGGGACGAAGGCTGCGGTCAACGTGCAATTTTATCAGAACAAAAAGCGATTGGAGCTCGCGGAACTCGGGACCGTGAGCGGTCCGGCGGTGATCTCGACTGACTTGCGAAAGCTGAACGCCGAGGCCACGCATTTCTCGCTCTTCATCCGCCATGGAGGCGATGCGAAGGGCGCGGTGCGGATCGATGAAATCCGCCTCGGCTCGCTGGAGTATGTGGTTCCGGCGGCGATCCAGGCTGCGGTCGAAAGCAAGGAGGAGCTTCCTCCGGTGCCGGTAAAACAAATCGAGGTGGCGGTGGAAACTGGCGACATCATTCCTGTGGTCACGCCGGAGAACGGGAGCAAAGTGGCGCTGGTAGTCAGCAACCCCGGCAAGGAACGCATCGACCTCACGGTCCACCTCGACATCGAAGACTACGATCATCGCCGGAGCATCCTGGAGTCCAATCTCACGCTCGAAGCCGGCGCGAGTTCGCGGATGGCCCCGCTCTTCGACGGAAAGACCCGCGGTGTTTACGTCATCCACTACACACTGACGGATCGCGCCAGCGGCGAGAAGGCCGAGGGCCTCACATCCTTCTGCTGCATGACGCCCGCCGGACCGGGCCCGTTCCGGCGTGAGGGTTTCCTTTTCAGCGCCAATGGCGGCCCGAAGGGAAAGGGTGACGAGGAGGATCTGCGGCGAGTCACACGCGCGATTTCACTGGCTGGCATCAAGGTGATCCGCGATTCGCTTCCGTGGGAAGGCGTGCAATACGCCGGGCCAGACAAGTGGGACAAACGCAGCCTCACAAGGCACGGCCACATGCTGGATGTCCTGAAGGAAAGTGGCCTCGAAATGCAGATGCTGCTCGGCTACAACACACCGTGGAACATGCCGCCGGGAACCGGGAAGCGCCCTGACCGCAGCGAGTGGCAGTTCAATCCGCCGCAGAAAGGCGACATCAAAAACTGGCTGGGCTATGTGGACAAGGTGGTGGGCACGTTCGGCGACCGAGTTCGTTACTGGGAGGTCTGGAATGAATCGGACCTGTGGGACTTCTGGCAAGGTTCCTCAGCCGAGTATCTCACCCTGCTCGAGGCCACCTACAAAGCGGTCAAAGCTCACGATGCGCAGCATCAGGTGATGACCTCCGGCTTCGCGCTCATCGGCGGCCACGGCGGCCATCGCGAGGAGGATTTTCAAAAGAAGGTCTGCATCCAGGGGCGGCCCTTCTACGACATTCTCGCGCACCATCAGCACGGCCGGACCGAGGAGTTTTACAAAGCGGTCGATGGCGGGCTCGCTGAGATTCGCAGGGAAGTCGAGCCTCCTGCGCCCCTTTGGTTCAATGAAACCGCGAGCAACACGCCCATCGACGGCTACCGCCTGCAGGCCGCGGCACTCGTGCGAAAGCTCCTCTTCGCGTGGTCCCGCGGTGCCATCGGATATACGTGGTATCAGACGCGCACCGGGACGCTCGACGTGGATTCGAAGCGGCGCTGGGGGCTGATGTCCGAAAAGCTCGAACCGAAGTTCGCCTACGCCGCCTACAACACTTTGATCGGTCTGCTCGACGACAAGGATTTCGATGCGGAATTGAAGCGCGGGCCGGAGCGCTACGGCTTCCTCTTCAAGCAACGCAGCGGCGGCGGCGAATACGTCGTCGGACTTTGGGACGAGCAGGAAAAGCGGAACGAGGAACCGGTCACCTTCAGCATCGGCGAGGTTGCCGGTGCGTTCGCCGTGGACCTGATGGGCAATCGCACCCCGCTCGCGGTCCGCGACGGCGTGACGGTGATTCCCTCGGGTCCGTATCCGCGTTTTCTTCTCGTGCAGGGCGCTGCACAGCCTCCGCAATTGCTGAAGCCGCTCGTGTTCGTCGGGCATCCCCTGCCGCTTGCCGTGCCCGGTCGGCCCTGCGCGATCGCGACGAAGCTGAGCAACCCGCTTGATCATGAGCTCGATCTCGAACTGATCTGGTCAGGACTACCGGGCGCTGCGCCGGAACAGAAAACGACGATCCGCCTGCCAGCGAAAGCGAGCACCGACCGCGTGTTCGACATCCCGTTCCCCGTCGGCTTTCAGATTCCGTCCGGAGATCTGCACAAGCTGAGGCTGTCTTTCTCCGCCCCCGATGCCGGTTGGTCCGGGCATCTGCAAGTGCCCGTCGAGCCTGCCCTGCTCATTCCGTCCGGCTCGATGGAGGATCGTACGGCAGACCTACAACTCGACGAGGACCGCTACGTCACCAATCTCCACGAAAACGTCCCGCAGCGCGAGCACCTCACCTGGCAAGGTCCCGCCGACCTCGGCGCGAAAATCTGGCTGCAGCGCGACCGCGACTTTCTCCGAGTGCGTGTTGATGTGCGGGACGACCACCATCACGCAACTCCGGACAACCCCGGCGATGCCGACTCGGTCGGGCTGGTCCTTGCCAATCCGAATTCCAAGGGCCAGTGGGTTATCTATGGCGTTCGCTCCGACGCCGGCCTCGACTCGGTGAAAATCCTGAAATCACCCGGGGCCACGAAGCCGGGCGGCATCGCCTTGAAGACGACCCCGATAGCCGACGGCCTGCGCTACGACTTCGCCCTCCCGCTTGCCGCGCTCGGCCTGGACGACACTGCCCTCGCCGCGGGCCGCCCCTTCAACGTCATCGTCGTGGACCGCGATCAAGGCGACCGCGAAGGCTGGATTCAGATCGCTCCGGCAAAGGTCCACTGGGCGCCCAACTGGGATGCCTCCACCTTCAGCAAGGCCATCTTCGAGACCGGCGCGCCGTGACGGTGAACGTCAACGTCACAAAATCCAGAAGGGACAGGCTATTTATTCGGCTACAAGTTAATTAATTCCCATATTTTTCGGGTTTAAAGGTCAAATTGAAAATACTGGACCTGATGATTAACCTGGTCCTAAGAATTGAGCTTTTGACATGAGCCGGCCCCTGTTCGGTCATCACCTGCGCGGGTTGCAAGGCGAGGTCGGGCAAAGCGGCGGCGCTTTCCTGGCTTTGCGCACGGGAGGCGGTGAAGCTGATGATCCCGAGGGCAATGATGACGATCGGTCGCGGATACATACTCGTTCGGTCACTTGATTTCCAGCCGTCCAAAACTCCCCGGCACATGGTAGCTCGCCTCGCGGGTGGGCGAAAAGGCGCTGGCGGTCTTGACCCCTTCGCGAACGCGGGCGCGGCCGAGATTGAAATACCACGGGCGGGCGAGGCTGGGCTGACTGCCAATGACCTTGTGCAGCGGATCCTGCGCTCCGTCGTCCGCGCCGGCCACGGGAATGCGCACCTCGATCCGCCAATGATCGCTCTCGCGATGCGCCTTCACCTCGGCAAGTGAGTCCCACTTGGCATCGGCCTTGCCCGAGCTGCGGTCGGCGTCGAAGATTTTGCCGTCGGGGTTGATCTCGATCTGATAGTAGGAATGCTCAGGCGTCTCCAGCAGGAGGGCCACGCTGTCGCCTTCATAAACCTCGGAGCTGACGACGAGGTTGGCCATGTCCGGCTCCTCGCAGCGGATGTCGAAGCAGAGCGCGTCGCGCTCCCAGGTGACGCTGAAACTCGTGGCTTGCGCGGGTTTCTTTCCCGTCACGAGATCGCGCAGCGCGTA
>Ga0209702_10002355_pt1 | contig 33252 bp, 31 predicted proteins | sample FRY01_FD_187210 | JGI IMG/M metagenome (GOLD analysis project Ga0209702, IMG submission 187210) | Freshwater microbial communities from Lake Fryxell liftoff mats and glacier meltwater in Antarctica - FRY-01 (SPAdes) (version 2) | ecosystem: Environmental > Aquatic > Freshwater > Ice > Glacier...
GCGCCAATCACGGTGGGCTTTGGAGCTCGGCTTATGCGCCTCGATCGGTCCTAGGGATTGCAGCATTGCTCGGAATGTTTGAGTCCAGGGCATAAGAAATCTACAAGTTTTAGATCCAAGCCGAGGCCAAGTCTTTCGCAGTCCCTGACGCAGCGACCTTCGAGCCCTTCGACTTGCTTTCGGGACTTACAACGACGAGCGGAGTTGACTCGCTCGCTCCTGAAACCTTCAGTGCATTTTTTGCGAGGTCATTGATATCTGCGCTGGACACGACTCCCTTTTCCCGCCATTTAATTGACCCGACGAAAGAAATTGTTTTAGCCGGAGAGTAGTCCGCTGCTGCAAGATCAAGTTCAGGATTATTACTTCGCGGCCATCAACCAATTACAAGATTGGCACTAGGAAGTTGGGAATCTGCCAAGAATCGTTGTAACGCCGCACGAACTATTGGTTCTATTGCCCACCCACGCTATGAGTTAAATCCAGCAGCTATCTGAGCGATCGCGATGTCGGGGCGTCCGCGATCAATTGCACCTAGTGAAGGTTGCATATAGGTCGCCAAAAATATAAGCCCTGAGTCGCTCACTCGCTAGCGTTAATCCTTTGAGGCCGTCTTGGTCGACAACGGTGACTCGACCGCAATCGCTCGCTCACTTGACAGGACGCCAATGGATTTATTCATTGGCGCGGCAGTTATGACCCCTCCAAAGTCCTGGGAGATACCCGTGAATGTGCGCTCGCCTCGACCTGATGGGGTCAGGGGTCGTCGGTCCCGCGGCGAAGACCTAAATTCCCCGAATCGTTTCTACGCTGTCGCCCACGCAGATCGAGAAGTCCTTTAGACTGTGTACCACAACCTCACCGATAGGCTGCAGCGTTGATATCCACATCCCATTCCCCCCATCCTGAGTTAACTTCCCGGTGTGGAGCGAGAATCTGCCGGGGTCCAGGACACTTGGCCGAACAATATTGAGATCCCGACGCTCAGTCTCTTGTCCATCCGGAAACAAAATGCGACGAGGGGTGAGCCAGTTCGAAGCAGGTCCGAAGCTCAGGTCCTCGACGGGCTCATCATCGATCGATAGATGGAGTGAGAAGTCCTTCGTGACGAGACTGCAAGCGGTCTGTCCTGATGAGCTGGAATTGAAGATTGCCCCATTAATGTCTATTTGTCCCCGCACTAACGGCCATCCAAAGATTTCTCGCCCCCAAGCAATGTAAGTATCATCATCGGCCCACATCCAGGCAGAAAACTCTCCATCCACACCTGAGATGTTCCCTTTAAATGCGATGACAGCTTCTCGGAACGTCCCGCTGTTGCGAGTCTTCTCTTCCGGAGACCCATCGCGCGGCTCGAACGCAATATCGTAAAAACGCAGCCGAGTCGGCACTCCTTGGTGACCCATCGCGCTCACAAACGATGGACTAATTAAATGGTCCACTGCATCGAAATCAGTCTCGAACCATGCAGTCACAGAGGTCCCTGAAAGGATCCAAGGTGGATCCGCCCACAATGGCGACGGGGCAGGCCACGGATCGGCGAATACTGATTCTTGACTCATATTGAATCCATTTCGGTCGGAGGTTTTGTCAATTGGGGGTGTTTTTTAGCACTTTTTGTAATTCTGAAGACGACTTAACGTTCGTTCTGCGCCGGTGAGAATGTACTGATCAAACGTTTGAGTAGAGTACTGTTTACCTAAGCGCTTGTCAAGACATAGCCCCGTTTCAAAATACGAGATAAGTAACGCTTATTATCTGGATTTATCCAAACAATGCCTGACCTCTTCCCGTTCAATTTGCGCTCGATCGCAGATCCAAAGGACGTTGTCAATGCTCTCAGTTGGTAATGGCGACCACGACTCAAAGTAATCTAGATTATTGTCACTTAATTTGAACAAGGAATCATGGAGAAGGATTTTCTCTTCACGGGACGTCTCGACTGCCACATAAACGAGATCATAGGTGCGCTGCATCCCAGAGATCTAGCCAACACGAACAGGTATGGCTTCGAAAGGAGCCAGACCACAATCTCCTTTAACGTTTGACGTCGTTGCTCCTTCGTAAACGGTCAAATTAGAGAGGTGCCGCTCCGCGTATCGATGAGCGGTCGCCGGCCTCGGAGTGCATCCTGCAACGGCTTCCAATCACAACAAGCGTGCAGCATCATGTACATTCCCGATTCCGTACAGTGCTAGAACGAGAACTCCCTCAGAGGTAATGGGCTTACGCTTTTGGTCTACTTTTAAGTTGCCGTCAACACCGTTACCTACCCCCACGCATTACGGGTGCGCAAGTAGCCCGGCTTAGGGCAAGATCATTCATGGCGCTGAACCGCCATAGCCCGACCAAAATGTGGCACTCGTCGTTGCACCAATGGTCGAACATCAGCAGCCGATTGACGTGGTCGTCGATCTAGTAGCTTCTCAACGTATCGATTCCTTGCTGGTTGCGGAAACTATCCTAGACGAAACCAGTGAAGTCAACGGTTATCTAGCGGATAGGAAGATCCTATTTTTGTTGCTTTACCGGCAGACAACCGGTCTGCCGAGGTCACTGTTCCTTGACGATGATCGAGCCATGCAAGTAACAATCGATCACCTAGTCGACTTAGGTCACACCGACAACCGAAACATTGCTGGCCTTAAGAGCATGGAAACTGGTCTTTGTCGTCAAAAGGGATCTCAGGAGGCTATGCTGAACGTGATAATGCTACGTAAGCGATCACTGACGACGAAGTGCAAATACAGTATTTGTGGGGGGAAAGGGCTTCACAAAACTCAAGACCCGTGCACCACGTCCGACCGCGATTGTGGTCTCCGAATTCGTCATCAGCGTCGGTGAGCTAAACGCTGCGCGTAAGGCAAAGTTGGAGGTCACAAGTGACGTTACAATCACTGTTTTCAACGATCTTGAGATTGCCTCATAGCTCAATCCAACGGTTTGATATTCAAAACCAACGGAAGTAAAGGATCTAAAACATGAAGGAAATTGACCTAGAAGCACTTGGACTCTCACGTGATGCGCTTGAGCATGATGTTGTCGCCTACTCAGAAGTCTTCGATCGGTTGATTCGCCAGGATCCACCAGAACAGTTGGGTGTTCCCACTCAGTACTTAGCCATGCTCGCCCTTCAACGTAAGGACGAGGAAAGCGCCAGAACCCTCATCAGATATATGCGGCAGGAAAGTGATTTAATCTTCGATTCGATGATGACGCTCTGGCTTCAAGAGCTCTTGGAGTTCGCTGACGCTGCACTTGGACTTGCGCGATTTCACACGCTCATGCGTGTCCCACGAGAACACATCTGGGCAAGCCTTCAGAGAGTGGGCAATGATTTCCTAGACGATGCACTTGCAGCGTTGGACTCTGAAAACATTGGCGAAGTGGATCTATCCTTAGGACATGGGCGACGTATCTACAAAACTATGGGCGATGAAGTCGTGAAGTTTGTGCAAGATATCTTGACCGAGTTAGCGATTGAAATCGGCGACGACGGCCCGGTAGCCGCGCTCCGCGGCCCATATGACCACATTTGGCGTAAACGGTATTCCACATGGGAGTCTTTGACCGGCGAACAGCGACTCCAATTGTCGTGCGAAGGTATGCGTGCACACTTCGGAGGCCCAACGCGACAAGGCGAATTTCGCGTCGACGATGAGGGTAATCGCTTCCGCATGAGTTTTGCTGGATGTGGAACCGGGGGTGTACTCCGTCGCGGTGACATAGAGACCGGTGAAGGGCCGTATTTGACAGTTGGCACGATCAAGACGCCGCAAGCATTCTCGTGGGGCCTAACAGGAATGCCTTGGTATTGCGTCCACTGCAGCTTGTACTTGGAGCATTGGCCGGTCAAAGAAACAGGCGTCAACCGTCGCCCGGTAATATTTGTGGACAACCCTGACTCCCCTGTCACCACTGAGTGGCTGGTGTACAAAGATCTTCGCGATACTGAAGCGGCCGACTACGAACGTATCTGGGCCAGCCATCCCAGTCCCTCACCGTGATAAAAATTTCTAGGCTTTCCATTCCGCCCCCAGTTTGGTTGGGTAGCTTAACCCGCCCTAGATGAAGCGGCTCACTTATCGTTGACTTACGTTTTTATGAAAGGAAAGTTTCGAACCAAGTGCATGTCCTGATGAGTCCCGATCAATAGCTGTTTCATTGATTGCAGTCAGGATGGCTGTCATCCGAAGTGGTGGCGCATGTCGAAAAATGCGCCAATCACGACGGCACTCTGGAGTGCGAGCCCGACATCGAAAACCTTCATCACGCTCGATTTGGAGCCGCTCATTTCTGTTGCCTGCTGTTGTGACTCCTGCAGATATGAGACCCAAGATTGGGTGACAATCAAACAACAACTGTACGTTGAGTGCACACAATTTCGTTAGCTCTTAGCGCATCCGTGCCGGGAACCCGAAGTAAACCGGCCTCAAGTTTTATCGCATCGTCGCGCGAACAGCCTCTTTAACCCTGTCAACAGAAGGGAACACTGCTTGTTGGAGCACTGGAGATGCGGCAACTCGTACGTCGGGCAAACCTAATCTCTGCACCGGACCAGCAAGATCATCGAAAGCGCGCTGGGCAAGCCGGGCAACAACTTCACCACCGAACCCTCCGGTTTCATTTGCTTCATGCAGCACTACGACACGACCTGACGATGCACGTACGGCTCCGATAAGTGCCTCCTCATCCAAAGGTGAAAGCCAACGAAGATCGAGTACAGACACGTCTATCCCTTCTAACGCCAATTGTTCTGCAGATTCCAAGGCTGTGCTCGTGATCCGCCCCCAAGTCACTATGACTGCGTCCCCTCCTACTCGTCTGAGTCTTGCACCTCCCACGTCCTGAACGGGCGCATCAAAATCCACAATGCCCTTATCGAGATACAACGCTCGCGATTCAATAATGATGACAGGGTCCGGGTCTCCAATGGCGGCCCGAAGCATCGCGAAGGCGTCATCCGGGGTGGACGGCAGCCCAACCTTAAGTCCAGGAATATGGGCAATCAGCGCTTCTAAGCTCTGACTATGTTGCGCACATGACCCTGGAGTGATTCCTTGCTGCATGCGAACCACCATCGGGGCGGTGAGCGTCCCCTGCGAGATGAACCGGACATTTGCCGCCTGATTGACCAACTGATCGAAAGCCACCATAAGAAAGTCGCTCCACATAATCTCGACGACTGGTCTCATTCCAGTGATCGATGCCCCGAGAGCCGCACCAAGAATTGCCGACTCCGAGATGGGAGTATCAAAGATACGTTCCCCGTAGTTCTTTCGAATGTTTCGTGTGACACCAAAGTTGCCGCCGGCTGTGGCGACATCCTCACCGAACATAACTACCTCCGGGTGGCTATCCATGGCAAGGATTAAAGCTCGATTCGCTGCCAGCCCGTAAGCAATTTCTTTGCCTTGTGAAGGCAGTGGCGGCACAGCCTTCGTTGCGTGATTGCTTGACACGTGGAGAGTGGCAGTCGTTGGGTCAGGTAACGGTGCCTTCATGGCGGCAACTGCCGCAGTGTCGACGATTTTAACTGCGTCTTCATACAGTTGGTCGAGACCGGTCCTTGTGAGTGTGCCGTTCTCGATCAGCACTTCTTCTAAAGCTCGAAGAGGATCCCGGCTGGTGTGTTCTGACTTGTCTTCTTCGCTGCGATACAGTTGTAGATCTGCGTTGTAGTGCCCTAATAGCCGCGGCACGCGAACCTCGATAAAACTTGGACCATCACCGCTTCGAGCGAGAGCAATAGCGGCTCGAGCCGCATCGATAAGTCCAATGATGTTCCTCCCGTCAACGCTGACTGCCGGCAGCCCATAACCTGCGGCTCGAGCGTGGAGCGATGTTTTGGGTACGGTCTCGCTGATGGGAGTCATTTCTGACCAATCATTGTTCTCGCAGACGAACACGACGGGCAGGTTTCGAGCAATAGCGAAGACCAACGCTTCGTGTGTACTTCCTTGGTTAGTTGCGCCGTCACCAAATGAAGTAACAACGACACCTTGGTCCCCCACGAAATTCAAACCCATAGCGACACCATTTGCGATTGGTAGACCCGCACCAACGATGCTGTTTTCGCCCACGAACCGGTATTCAGGGGCAGTGAAATAGGCAGACCCGCCTCGCCCACCGTTGATTCCTGTTTTTCGCCCAAGAATCTCGGCAAAGAACATCTCCAGAGGCAGTCCACAAGCAAGGGCCCAACCGTGACCCCGGTACGTGGCAAGAACCCTGTCCTGGAGACCGAGAAGATTTACGATGGTGGCTGGCACAACTTCCTGTCCAACACAAGGATGTAATGATCCTGCCACTTCATCAACTCTACGTAACTCAAGAACTTTTAGCTCAGCTTCGCGAATAAGCAGCATTTGCCGGTACAAAGCTACCAAGTCAGTCGAAGCAGCCAGCTCATCGACTGACTTGGCGGTGATGAGGGAGTTCTCATTCATTTACTGTCCATCCCTATTGAGTCGTCTGAGGCTATACTTAGAGCATCATTACTGCCAGGATTTAGATCGATCGAGAGTCCGCCATCAACGTTTATTACCTGGCCAGTTATGTATGACGAGGCGTTGCTCGCAAGAAAGTACATAACCTCTGCAATCTCGGCAGGCTGGGCCAACCTCTTCATACTGATACGGGTGCTGAGCGTTGCCTCCGATACCAGCCCGCTCTCGAGATCTTTTTGCACTAGGTCCGTCATGACATAGCCTGGGGCGACTGCGTTCACTCGGATACCAAATTCGGCCCACTCCACGGCGAGTGAGCGGGTAAACCCTTCGATACCAGCTTTGGCGGCGCAGTAGGAAGCCCGAATGGGCATTCCCATCCGGCCAGCGATTGACGACACGTTGACAATCGATGTGGGGCTCGTGCCAGACATAAACGGAAAAGCCGCCCGAGCGCACCGGAAGGTTCCACCGAGGTGTATGTCTATGAGCTGGCTCCACGAGTCGGTTGTTACATCTTGCGTTGGATACTGGCTAGTCGTTCCGGCATTATTAATTAGGACAGCGATTTCACCATGACGCTCACCGATTAACGTCATGCTTTTATTGACTTCGATATCAGAGCTAACATTCATCCCGAGAGCGAAAGCTCTAGTCCCAGACTCCTCCAGCGTCGTGACGTGCTGTTCGGCGCGCCTCGCATCTACATCGGTAAAATAAACAATGTAATCAGCGTCAAGAAGCCTACGCCCAACTGCAGCACCTATTCCCCTTCCAGCCCCAGTCACTACCGCGATACGTTCAAGCTGCGCTTTCATTTAGTTTCTCCCATACTTGTTGAATGTCAGGCTTAACAACTACTACCTATATTGTTAGTGATGGTCAGGCCGTTGTATTTAAGGGACCGAATTTAATAAAGCAATGCATTGTTATTCTCCTTTTGTTTCGAATGAATGAACGCAGCAGCCTCAGGCTGACATGGGTGATCAAGCAATCGCTCAGGCTTGTCATCCTTGATAATGCGCCCCCCATTCAAGAAGACAACCCAGGAAGTGCAGAGATTCGGACTGGCTCGGAACGCTCTTGTGTGTTGGACATTCCAATTGGGATCACGTTCGAGCGGTCTCCCTGAGGTCCAGGAATTCTTCGACTTCAGTCCACAACGACGTAATCCCATGACTCCACCGACCTTCAGGAATATGGACTCCGTGATCCCGTCGGAAGCGCTCTTCCAAGCCAGATCAACAGTTTCGAACCAATCTTGAAGCGGTTGCTTATAAGAGGATGACCGCGCATAATCGGTGTCTTGCATGCGAGAGAGCGTGTCCTGTACATCCGAGGATGTTGTCATTGCAACGGCCCCTGTTTCAGGCGCACTCGCAGAGGCGGTCAAGGCAGAGAACGGCAGCTCCGCTGTAGTCGCGTCAGGCAAACGACGGTTTGCGACGCTCTTTTGATTCCCCTGACTTGTCCCCAGCACACTATCCATTAAAAGGAATCTCATTACTTTTTCCTTAAATGATATTTGAGTTGACGAATGATTACAGGTCAATCGATTGAATGATTGTAGATGGAAAATAGTTCAAACAGTGTCGCCCGTCAAGAGACGTTACCAAATTGTGACTCCGATCTTGCGTCTCTTTCCTAAGTGACGAGCAAAAGGTATGTCTTCTTTGCGGCGGGACGCCATTCCTTGTCAGAGGTAGGACGATAGATTGGTGGCTCCGCCGACGAACTAACCAACTTGGCCGTAGATGATCTGGCGACTGGAACTCAATACTTTGGACAGGGAAAACGCTGATACCCCGAAGTCCGACCGCTCCTCGACCACGACCGGCCCAGCGTTCAGGGTGTTCTCGGCGATGAGCTTGTTCCTAAGGGTGATGTCCGAACACCGATCGCGGACACCCCAAATTCCGGAAGGGGCTCGGCACGAGCCTGAAGAGAATCGAGATCGTGCCTGGCGCCTGCGTTCACTGTAAAATCGTCACTGCGTCATACCGAATCCTTGTATTTAGACAATCGATTGACTATTCTTTAGGTAGATCATTAGTTCGCGTTGTCACACCAAGCGGAGGTAAGAGATGAACAGTGTCGTCGTTACAGGAGTTGGATCGGGTCTGGGACTTGCAACACTCTCCCGATTGGCAGATGACGGCTACTACATAGTCGGCATTGAGATCAGCGAGTCAGGAGTTGCCGTTGCGAAAGAACAACTCAAGGGGCGGGGCCAGATCGTTCATGGTGACGCCGCGGATCGAGAAGTGCTGGCGAGCGCGGCGCAACGAGCAATGAACACCGCTCCGCTGACTGGCTGGGTCAACAACGCAGGAATCGCGCTTTCGGGAAACCTGCATGACCCAATTCCCGCGGATGTGGATCGTGTGTTCGCCGTGAACTTACAAGGGGTGTACTGGGGATGCTCCGAGGCCGTTCGCCAGTTCATGGATCAACGTGTTCCTGGTGCGATTGTGAACATCTCCTCCATCCACGGTCGGGCCGCGTTTCCTGGATGGGCTGCGTACGACACCGCGAAGGGTGGCGTGGATGCACTGACCCGGTATGTCGCGGTCGAATACGGTCCAGCCGGAATTCGCGCAAATGCCATCGCACCGGGTGCAATCCGAACCGAGATGCTGCAGCAAGTCATCTCAGACGCGCCCAACTCCGAGGACGCCGAGCGCGAGTTCGCGATCATGCATCCCCTCACCCGCATCGGCGAAGCGTCGGAAGTCGCTTCGGTCGTTGCGTTCTTGCTTTCCGATGAGAGTTCCTTCATTTCTGGACAATCCATCGCGGTAGATGGCGCGGCGACAGCGCGTTGCTTTGCCTTCCGTCCTGACGTGGGTCTAATGGATTCCATGGACTTGACCCCTGAAGGATTCCCGAAACCAAACCGGTCAAGGTGACCAAACGCCTGTTTCTGGTCATCGGTAGGAGTCGGGATCGTGGCGTGACCCAAAAGATACGAGATCGTGGGCATCGGGTCATCATCTGGAATCGCGCGACAGCGAAAAGCATGGAGGAGATCTTCTTCGTAGACATGTGCGATCCCGGTTAATTCCGCCAGGGTTGGAAACGATCTCAGAGTCTCTTGATGATTTCGTAGCCTCCACCGCGACTGTTGTTCGCTAACCCACCATCGAAATGGCTCAGAGTCAAGGGTCGCGAGTGGCGGACGTCAATTGAATGGCACATCCAATGTTGCTTATCTATGTTTCATTTCTCTACCGCAACCAAGGGCACTCTCGCAATCCTCGGTTCCGTGGCTGAAGCACTTGCCATGATCGAGCCGGCTACTCCAGTTCCAAAGCTGCCATTGCCATCCCGCCGAAGTGTTTGACGGGGGACCGAACGGTGAGAGAGCCTCGTGCATTTCGCCTAGGTTTACCAATTCGTGCATCTCCCCACAAACAATCAACTTAGGTCAAACTCACACAAAGTCTTTGAAGCGACACTCCCTGAGAGAGTCCGTACCTGCCAGACAGGTTGCACCCAACTGGTACGACATACCCGAGACTCAGCAGAAAGGAGATTGCGATTTACGACATGTTTGCTACCGGCTGGTAATGAGCTAGAAGCCGGAGAGGGAATCCCACCCTCCATCCACAACAACGTGGCCACCGGTCAGACGGCGAAAATCACTTCCCGCAAGAGCGGCCACAGCATCCGCTATAGCTTCGGGCTCTACGATGCACCGTTGTGGAGTATGACGAATGAGGACGTCATAGTCAGTGAGTCCAGATTCCAGCGAATCGGTCATCATCTCGGTTTGTGTGAAACCGGGCGAGACACAGACTGTACGAACGCCGTCCGCCGCGAACTCGTTCGCCAGGCTCTTTGTGAGCGATACCACCGCAGCCTTGGAACTGGAGTAGCCGGCTCGCTGATGGAAACCGTTGATCGCGGCAACCGATCCAATCGTGACGAGGGTTCCGCTACCAGCCCGAAGGGCTGGTAGCGCTGCAAGGGCCGTATTCGCGGTTCCAAAAAAGTTCACGTCCATCACACGTCGTAGGGCGCCGATACCGATTTGATCGAATGGGCCGCGAACTCCGATGCCAGCACAGGTAACTGCAGCATGCAGTGGCGGAAGATGCTCAGCTGCCTGTCGAACTTCCTCCCAGGAGGCGACGTCGACAAGGTACGACCGAGTTGAATCAGTGGTGCTCGGCTGAAGATCCCAACTGATGACGTCAAAACCGTCACGGTGAAACCGTTCGCAAACGGCTGCTCCTATGCCACGAGCGCCCCCCGTCACAAGGACAGACGCGACCACTAGCTCTTCCCCATCCACGCTTGGATCTCCTCGTGGATTCGCCGGCCGCCTGGAATGAGAGAGCGATGCAAATTAGACGCTGCAGGAATACGGCTATCCGGTGTCCCGATGCGACGCATTGGTCTTGCACCGCTCCCTCTGCATGCTTCGCTGATGTGCGCGGCGATTTCGGCACCGAAACTACCGATGCGATTGGCTTCATGAACGACGACCGCATTACCACCGGCCGCTCGTACAGTCTCGTTGATCAAAGTTCGGTCCAACGGCGAAAGCCGCCGTAGATCCAAGACCGCAAGGTGAAACCCATCTTCAGCCAGCGACTTTGAGGCTTCTATGTTTTCATGCACCAGTCGCTCCCGAGAGATCAGAACACCATCGGATCTATGTCGTCGCAGTCGACCACCCCCTCCCGACTGGATAGGACCGGAGCTGTCAAGCTGATCCTTGATAAGAAGCGGTTCACGTCCCTGATCATTCATGTTTATGCGAATCCCTTGCTTTCGAAACGTTCCAGTCCGGCATCCATCATTGCCACCAACTGATCTAAGTCATCCCGCGTCGCAACAAGCGGCGGAGCCAGCAGCAGGACGCTTCCCGGATGGACGCAAATGCTAATCAATCCCTGATCGCGCAGCGTCAGACGGAACTGCACGCCCGCCTCAGCGGGGTTCTCAAAGTCCACGCCTTGCGATGCGGACTTCATAATCTCCAACCCAAGCAAGAGGCCCTTGCCACGTACGAAAGCCAGTGAGTCGTACTTATGGCGCAGGGCATCCAGTCCGTCGAAAAGGTAGCGTCCCAATTCTGTGGCTCTGTCGGGAAGACGCTCTTCTTGGAGAATTCGGATGTTCTCTGAGGCAACGGCACATGCCACTGGATGACCTCCATAGGTTTGGCCATGCGCGAGATAGTTCTCGCGTCCAACGAAGGCGTCCGCGATCGCACCAGAAACTAAAGTTGCACCAATCGGCATGTACCCGGAGCTGAGGCCCTTTGATATGGCGATGATGTCCGGTTGGACACCACTATGTGCGGAGGCAAACAGGACACCCGTGTGCCCGAAGCCGGTAATCACCTCGTCAACGATCAAAAGGATGCCGAACTCATCGCATAGTTCCCTGATCGCTTGCAAGTCGGAGTCGGGCGGAATCGTGACGCCGCTTGCGGTTCCCATGGGATCGACGATCACACCCGCTACGTTGTTGGGTCCCAACTCGACGATCCGCTCTCGGATCCGCGACGCGTCTGAGCTATGTCGGGAAGCACTTCCAAAGGCCTCCGGATCTTGGGCGCCTCGGGCTGCCGGAATTCCTGGGCCCACTTGTCCGTACCACTCGTTGCGCATGGAGAAATAAGAGTCACCCAAAGTCATGGCGCCGAACGTTACGCCGTGATACGACCCATGCCGGCTGACGAAGAACCTGCGATCGGGTTGCCCGTGCATCCGGTGAAACTGCATCGCCACTTTCATGGCTGTCTCCACGGATTCCGAGCCACCGGGGGTGAAATGCACCTTGGCATCGTCCAGCGGGCAGACGTTAGCAAGCGTCTCTGCTAACTCTAGGGCAGGTTCGGTCGTGAATCGGAACACGTCTATGAACGCCAATTTGCTCATTTGCTGCCGAGCCACCTCAACTAGGCGCTCGTTACCGTGTCCGAGAACCATCGCCTCCAAGGCACCGACCCCGTCGAGGTAGCGCCGACCTTCCCGGTCAATTAGCCACGAACCCAAACCCTCAACGAAGACGATGGGTTCCCCGCGAAACGGATCCACTGCAGGGGCGAAGGCGGGCCACAAGGCTTGAGTCATCGTCCAACTTTCTACTAATTTATCGAGTGGATAAAAATCGCATATTTTGAATATTGACTTCGGTCAATCGATTGAGTAAGATTATCGGTATTCCTAAAAATTGTCAAGACTATTGAAAGTAGGAGACGCGTGGCCACCAATACTCTGGCATCTGAGCACTACATTCCCCCTGATATCCGCAGCACAGCTTTGCAGGAGAGTCCGAGCCTGGGGCGAATCCTGCGCCAAGACCCGCCGGAGTATCAAGGGAGGGCAACCGAATGGTTCACTCGCTCAGCGTTTCAGGACGGCGAACTGGCCCAGGCGGCCGACTTCGCGTTATATCAACGGGAGGAGTATCGCCGACTCGACCGAACGGTTGTTGGTGGATGGCTCTCCGACATCATCGAGTACGTCCAGGACGCTCCGTGGAGTGGGGAGCACGCCGATCTGCTTCTGCGGATGAATCGAACGCAACTGACATCGCGGCTCGACCGTTTGGCGGAGTTGGCATTTGCTGATCTGCTCATGGCAATCGAATCCAACAATGCGTTAGCGTTTGATATGAGTCAGGAATCGATGCGTGAGCTGCACATCATCAGTAATGACCTGACGGTTCGCCTCATCCAAGATCTGCTGACTGGGGTGAAACTGGCCGAGGGAGATGAGGCCGTGGTCGCCGTACTCGACATAAGTTATCAACACATTTGGCGCGGACGCTACGAGCCATGGTTCGAGATGAGTGATCTGGACAGATTGGCTCTCTCGGCTGAGGGCATCCGCGGCCACTATGGGGGCCCTGATCGACACGGGGACTGCGTCGTGCAGGAAATGCCGACTTACTTCGAATTGAGTTTCGATCCCTGTGGAACTGGTCAAGTGATGAGGCGAGGTGACAACGAGCGAGAGGGCGGATCCTACATCCCCCTGGATGCTGTGGGTGTCACCTCTGAGGGGGCCGCATGGAATCAGGACACGCCTGGTATGCCGCTGTACTGCACGCACTGCCCGGTTCTCCTCGAGTACTTCCCGATGCGAGATTTCGAGACCGTTATCCGGCCGGTTTTGTTTAATCTCGATCCTGAGGTTCCGTGCCGATGGCGTGTTCCGAAGGGGGAACTTCACCCGACAGGCAAAGCGACTGCCGTGCGATGAACTCCTTACCAGTAGCGATCGTCACAGGCGGGAGCAACGGCATTGGGCGCGCCATTGTCCAGTATCTAATTGAGCGCCATTGGGACGTAGTTAACGTCGATCGCATTGCTCCGGATGCCTCGTCAAACCTCCCTCATGTTCGCACAATCGTCTGCAATCTCGAGCAGGTTGAGGAGCGAGAAAAGATCATGGAGGGAATTCTTTCCGAAGTTGAAGTAATTCACGCCTTGGTCAACAATGCCGGTTATGTGGACCCACAGCCTGCTCATCTGCCGCAGTCATGGGACGCCATCCTTGAGATCCATCTCAAGGCGGCCGTGCATCTCGCCCAAATGGCGCTGCCCGCCCTCGCCCGATCGGGGTCAGGGTCAGTTGTCAATATTTCTTCGACAGCCGCTCATCGGTCCTTGCCCGGCCGCCTAACCTACAACTCAGCGAAAGCGGCGATCGAATCCGCCACGAGGACTCTTGCCTGCGAATGGGGCGAGGTGGATGTCCGCGTCAATGCCGTGGCACCCGGTTTCATCCTGACGGAGAATGCCCGCCGAATCTACGAAGCAGGAGATGCGAATGCCGGTGCACGTATTGCACAAATCCCCCTTGGACGCATGGGGCGGCCCGAAGAAATTGCCAAAGTTGTGGGCTTCCTGGCTAGTGACGAAAGTAGTTACATCACCGGACAGACTGTCGTCGTGGACGGTGGCTATCTGATTGATGGGAGAGCCGGCGAGGACGAATTCGCCCAGGCCGGAATGGTTAGGGACGCGCTGATGAACAATTACAGACTGGAAGGATGAGGGAATGATTCAGACTGTTCTTGGCGAGATTTCACCCGATGAACTTGGGGTATGCCTTCCCCATGAACATGTGTTCATTGATCTTTACCGCGTGTACCAGCCCCACCGGGAAATGCTCTTGAATGATCCGGATCTCGCGGCAAACGAACTTCAGATGTTCGCCGACGCTGGTGGGCAAACTCTCATAGAAGCCACGACTCCGGACCTCAGTCGAAATGCTGCTGCACTTAAACAGGTCTCCGAGCGAACCGGACTCAATATTGTGATGGGAACTGGACGCTACCGAGAAACTTTCTATGAACAGGCCATTTGGCAGATGTCGACGAAGCAGATTGCCTCCCAGTTCGTTGCAGACATCACGCATGGAACTGATGGTATTCGTGCCGGCATCATCGGCGAAATCGGCACCGACCTGGCCTACATCAGTCCGGCTGAGGAGCGAGTACATCGCGCCGCGGCCATTGCAGCCATTGATACTGGCTTGGCGATCACGACGCACTCGAATGCCTCTGCAGTTGGCATGGACCAGCTTGATCTCTTCGTGGACTGCGGCGTCGATCCGAGTCGTATAGTGATTGGTCACTGCGACACGTATCCCTTCATTGCATATCACACGGCTTTACTCGAGCGCGGTGCTTGGGTACAATACGACACGATTCGCGGGACGTTTGAGTATCAAACTGAGCAGTCGATTCGAGGCCTCAAACAGCTGATCGATGCTGGATATCTCGAACGCCTATTGATCTCACAGGACATCTGCGTAGATCGCCACTTAACCGTTTACGGCGGCGGCGGCTACGCGTACCTCATTACACATTTTCGGGAGAAGCTTCGCGCCGCCGGCATCAGTGACGAGCAGTTCGAGATTCTGACCGTTCATAATCCGCGTCGAATGCTCAGTGGCGAGTCATGACGCAGTCTCAATAAAAAGCCTCACCTTTGGTCGATGAGTCCATTCGCACCCCCCTTAAGAACTTGACTGTGACATGCTGACGGTCTGGTTCAAATTTGAAGATGTAGCCTACGCAGCCACGTTCGCCCTGAATATTTCCCGGGCGGGAACGAGAAATTGTCCTGTGCCCGCTTCTAGAGCATCCCCGCGAGAACCGTTTTTGACGGAGCCCCCTTCAAAGAGTTGACCATCGGTGTCGGTGATCCGGCAGCCCGACCCAGTACTAAGGTTGCATTTGCCAGATAGACAGACTCATCGAGTACCCGTCCTGGGGAAGGGGAGGCCTTTGATGGACACGTGCACATGCAGCCGCTCGAGACGCCCTAATGATTTCTATGAGGAGACCATGTAAAGGTCCCGTATAGCCGGTGCGGGTACCACTGACGAAGTTCGATCGCTCGACTCATTCGTCAAGTTACTGACGGCGGCTCATAACGACCGGACCCCGGGACTAGATACTGCTCGTTCTCCCTGAGGTCATCTCGCTGGGTGGATTGTGGGAGGCCGAGGGTACAGTTGATCTCTATTGATGGCTCCGTCGGTCAAATTGGGATAACGCTTGGCTACTCGAAGTGCGGCGTTGCCGGGTTGGCGGGAACATCCAAATTGACCTCCTACAAACCCTCAATGCAGATTTAGGGCAGGCTAGGAAAGTGCAGGGCAAGCCCCCCGATACCGATGTCACCTATGAGCAGGTGGTACCGACCAAGGCTGCTCACAGCCAGCTTGTCGCGCCCGGAACCCACGAATGCGATGTTGGTTGGCGCCGACAGCATGACACCAAATGGATCGTCGCCGAGAATCTCTAAGTGTGCGTCCGCGGTGAATCGATAGATGCGATCGGGTCGATAACACGAGACGATCAGACTGCCATCGGCAGCGACTGCCACACCGTCCGGGACATCAGTAGGGAGGAGGGCTAAAATGACTTCGGGCGACCCTGCACTCCCGTCCGATTGGATAGGAACGCGCGACACCCCTGGTCGATTTGATTCGACGACGTAAAGTGCTTTGCCATCCGTGCTCATGCAGCACCCATTGGGAAACTCGGAAACTTCCCGCGACCAGATCTCCGTGAGACCTGCGGGTGAAATGCGGTAGATCAAGCCGTTTTCAGCCTGCCAATCCCCTGAGTCTGTCACGTAGAGATTTCCCGCAGCATCGAACGCAAGATAGTTTGGAGTTCGCATCGGGGTGTCGGCGCTCCCCCTGCTATACACGTCTTGCCTCCCATTGGCCAAATCAATGCGTAGGACGGCCTTGTGACTCAAATCGCATACGTAGATTCGACTATGGGCATCGAGGGCAATACCGAGTGCGAAGCCGCCGGTCTCGGCAATAACAGTCGACGATCCGTCCTCCGCAATGGAATAAATCTGACCGGCCTCACCTCCGGCGTACGTGCGCCCATCTGGCCCCGCGGCGACTCCCTCAGGGTGATCAAGACCATCCGCCCATATTCGAAATGTTTCAGGAACCATCACTTCTCCTCTCGGATTCAGCTACCAAGGCGACGTGGGTCACCGCTCCAGTTTTCGAGTCGTCTGGTCGACGAGTACTGCCAGGATAAGGGCTACACCGAGCGCCATCGTTTGGAAATAGGAGGCCAACTGGAGTTGCGCAAATCCATTCTGGAGAACTCCGAGAATTGCCACAGCTATAAGTGTTCCCACAACCGAACCGCGACCACCTGCCAAGCTTGATCCGCCGAGAATGACAGCAGTCACCACCGACAAGAGAAATGTTGAGCCTACCTGTGGTGAAGCAGAGCCCAACTGCGCAGTCAATACGATTCCGGCAACGGCCGCGGACATTGACGACAGCACAAACAACATCCATGGCAAACGCTTGACAGGCAATCCCGCAAGGCGAGCAGCATCTCGGTTGCCACCAATGGCATAGGTTTCACGACCCATGACTGTGAAGTTCTGAATTATGTACGCCACGATGAACGCAAAGAAGACGACGCCGACTAAAACGGGAACAGGTCCGACAGTCGTGCGGACGATGGCGTTGAGGAAATCGTTTTGGACGACCACAGTCTGACCGCTTGAGAGTACATATGCCAGTCCCAGAAAAATTGACATGGTGCCCAAGGTGGCTATCAGCGGATTGACGTTGAGTTGCACCGTGAGAAAGGCATTAATTGCCCCAATCGCTGCACCCATAAGGATAGTCAGGGTGATGGCCACAGCGGTCGGCATCCCCTGCGCGAGGAGGATCCCCATAACGACAGTTGACATCGCCACGACACTTCCAACGGAGACATCAAATCCACCGGAGATAATGAGAGGGGTTTGAGTGAAGGCCATCAAGGCAAGCGCAGAAGCTCCCGTAATGATGATGAACATATTCGAGAGTGTCAAAAAGTACTCACTCTGCGTGGAAAAAAAGATCACGCAGAGAAGGAGCATCAGCAGTAACCCTTGGCTTTGTATGATGGAGCGAATGTCCCTACCACTGTGGAGCCTCTTAGCCAAGGTTTTCTCTTGGTCAGGTAACGCGGTGGAAATGGTGCCGGTTGCAACCTTAGGTTTTGTAACTGGTTGACTCATACTTTTTCCTCCAGGTAGGCCTCGTAAGCTAATTGTTCTTGACTGGGATTACTAATTTCCGCGACGATCACACCATCGCGCATGACGTATGCCCGATCGCAGACAGTCGCCACCTCTTCGATGTCGCTGCTAACAATCAGGATTGCAGCCTGGCTCACCCTCGAAAGATCTTTCAAGATGCTATAAATTTCTGCTTTCGATCCCACATCGACACCGCGAGTAGGTTCATCCAAGATCAAAACGTTACTGCCGCGCAACAACCAGCGGGCGAGCAACACTTTTTGCTGGTTCCCTCCTGACAGATTCCCGACCAACACGCGAATTGAAGAAGCCCGGATGTCAATCTTCTCTCGCCACACTTCGCTCATTTCGACTTCGCCTGACTTTTTCAGGAAGGGGCCGACGCTCAACACTTCCAGGTTTGCCAAGGTCAGGTTTTCCATGATGGAACGCTCTAGAAGGAGGCCCTGAGTGCGTCGTTCTGCTGGTACGTAGCCCAAACCCGCTTGAATTGAAGACTTGATGCTGCCAGGGCGCACGATGTTGCCGTCAACTTCGACTTTACCGGAAATCAGCGGAATCGCCCCAAAGGAGGCCGCGCCTAGTTCATCACGGCCAGATCCAGCGATGCCGTAAACACCGACTATCTCTCCCGCACAAACATCCAGTGTGGCATTCTTGAGGGTTCCAATCGTGGCTAACGCGGTGAGCCGAAGACGGACGTTCCCATCCAATGCTGACGTGCCCGTTTCGATTGGTGCGAGGGTCCTCATACCCAGCATCGATTCCACGATGCGTTCACGCGTTCCCTCGGCGGCCGACATGTGGTCGACCAAGCGACCGTCGCGAAGCACAATGACTCGGTCACCGACGTGTAGTACCTCATCGAGGCGATGACTTACGTAAATAAGTCCGACGCCTGAGTTACGAATCGCGGCGAGGAGTTCTAGTAAGCGGTCCGCCTCACGCGCGCTCATGGGAGCGGTCGGCTCGTCCGCGATCAGGACCCGAGCACCGTCTGTGAGAGCACGTGCGATCTGAACGAACGCGCGATCAACAACGGGCAAGGATTCGACCCGCCTACTCAGATCGAGATCGTCCAGCCCTAGTCGCGCCAGACGCTGCGAGGCTAAATCTCGAGTCTTCCTGCGATCGACTGCCCCCAAACGGGTTCGCGGGAAGTTTCCCAACATCACGTTTTCTGCAACCGTTAAATTGGGGCAAAGGAGCAACTCCTGAGGAGCCAAGCGTATACCCAATGCCTCAGCGCTCGCGGGGTTTGGGAGCCGAACCTCTTGACCGGCAACGATGATAGTGCCGGTATCTGGCTCAACGAGTCCAGACGCAATCGCCGACAACGTTGATTTACCGGCGCCGTTCTCACCGACAATGCAAAGAACTTCGCCGGCTTCCAAGGAAACGGATATATCCGATAGCGCCTGCACGCCTCCGTAACGCTTTGAAATACCGCGAAGCTCAAGAACAGGAACGACGGCGTCGGGACGACTAGTTAACAAGGTATTCATAACACCCATCCCAACACCGTCATTCAAGTTCCTTCCTTGGGCCTACTCCCTAAGAGCAGACATTCTCCGGGTAGTACTCGCTCAAATTATCCTTCGTAATGACAAAGGTTGGTGTTTCGATCGTGTCTGGTACCGCTTGTCCCTGAATCATCCCGATCATGGCAGGGATCATGTAGGCCGCATAGTTCTCCGGGAAGTAGGCCACGCTGCCATAGAGATCGCCCGTGCAGATGGAGTCGAGCACTGAGGCCCCCTGGCCAACTGCCAAGAACTCGTAGTTCTTGTTTGCGTTCTTGAGTGCCTGAACCATGCCGAGGGTATTGTCATCGTTGATTCCACCCAACAGAATCTTCGATCCCTTCGGAATTGAACTCAAAACATTCGCAGTGTTTGTGTTTGCCTGCGCCGGGTCAGCTGCCGTAGGTACGTCCAAAATATTTGCATCTGGGAGGTTAGGATACGCCTTTTGGATGCCTGGCAGATACCCATCCATGCGAGCGATTGACAGTGCGCCGCCCTCTTGGAACGAACCAATCAAAACATAGGGTACGTCTTCACCCCAAGCTGCTTTACCGGCTGCACCCAGGGCCTCGCCAGCTTTGACACCCGCCTCGAAGTTGTTCACATCAACAAATGGAAGTCCAGGAGCTGGGACGAATGTCGCGAGCCCTGGAACTCCCGCAGCCTCCAACTCAGAGGCGATGCCGGCCTGTGCAGCTTCGATAACCTGCGCCAGCATGACTCCGTCCTTCCCCTGCTGAATAAAGATTTTCACGTTCTCAAGTGCCTTTATTGGATCGGCATTGTCTGAAAGCGTAGAGACGGTTACACAACCCATTTCGGCAACAACCCGATCGATGCCCTCGCGCACAATTAAGGCAAACGACTCGTTATCAGAAAATATATCGAATCCCAAATCGTATGTGTTACCTGAACATTGAGCTGGGCTCGGGTTTCCGAGGAACTCCTCGAAACTCACAGCCACCGGGTCTGCTGTCTCTTCACTGGTTGCTGTCTCTTCACTGGTTGCTGTCTCGTCACTGGTTGCTGTCTCGTCACTTGAACTGCTGCAACCTGTCAATAACAGGGCAAGGACGGCTGCGAGACTTATGCCGACCTGCCTAATTCGTGTTGTCCGACTCATGAGTCCTCCTAGTGCACTCTGACGGTACGATGCCTACCCTTATTGGAGGCATGGAAAGAATAATTCGTCAGGAGAAGGACATTGTCAAGCGTTTTACCAAAATTAGTCAAACGCTTGACCAAATTGTGATGTTCGTGGCATAGTTCAGCCCTTAGAAGTCATTCTAAATTGGAAGGGAGGTCGACGAGCGGTGAGAATTCACGGAAATCAGAGGTCTAAGGCAAAACTTGACCTCCTGAGTTGGGTGTCTACTCAGACAGAAATGGACGGCATCTGGAGTCTGGAGTCAATGGTCGATGGATGGCTGCGTTTCGAATCCGCTCTCGCGCATGCCCAGAGTGAGCGAGGAATCATTCCCAAAGAAGCGAGTGATGCCATCCGTAATGCTTGCGACACCCTGACATTAGATCTTGAACTTTTGCAGCAGCGCACACAACTCGTCGGGTACCCGATCCTGCCGCTCATTGAGCAACTTGGGAGAGCCAGCGAAGACGTCGCCCGCTACGTTCATTGGGGTGCCACAACCCAAGACGTCATGGACACCGGTCTCGTTCTACAGATCAGGGCGTCGCTGGACTATCTACTCCAGCAGGTCGACGAATTGGGCACTCAACTTGCAGATCTCGCAGCGGAGCACGAGGACACAGTCATGAGTGCCCGAACACATGCACAGGTAGCCGTTCCTACCACGTTCGGTGCCAAGGTGGCTGTGTTCCTCTCCGAACTGACACGTGACCGTGACCGTATTCGGCAGCTGAGGAGTCGTGTTACATACATCCAAATGTTTGGCGCGGGAGGCACGTCTGCGGCTTACGGCCCCCAAAGTGCTGAACTGCGCGCTCGTGTCGCCGAAATCCTTGAATTACAAAATTGCGATGTCCCTTGGCATACGGCGCGTGACAACCTGGCCGAGTGCCTATGGGTCTGCGGGGCTTTAGCAGCAACGTCCAGTCGGTTCGCCAGAGAGATCATCGCGCTATCCCGGTCTGAAATCGAGGAGGTCTCCGAGCGCCGTTCGCACCTGCGCGGGGCGTCATCCACTATGCCACAGAAAGTCAACCCGATCACTTGCGAAGCCATCGTTGGCCTTTCTGTAACGGTGACGAGTCGGGTCAGTGAGGGCTTCAGCTTTATGCAGGCAGGCCATGAGCGGGCCGCAGGTGAATGGCAGGCTGAGTGGTTTACCATTCCTAACGTCTTCAAACTCACCTCCGCCGCGCTGGCCAGTTCTCTCGACTTAGTACACGACCTCAACGTGAATCCAGAGCGGATGGCGAGGAACCTCGCCGACACTCGGCAACTGGTTTTAGCAGAGGCCGCGATGATGCAACTCTCGCCGGTTCTAGGTCGGAAACGTGCACATGACGTTGTATACGAACTCAGCCAACAAGTGGGTGACACTTATATAGACTTAACTTCGGCACTTCAGGCCTGGTTGAAAAGCCAAGAGGATCATATTGAGATTGATCTCAATCCACGTTCGCATCTGGGCGAGTCCGCCTACATTGTGTCATGCAGCGTCGAAGCTTGGGTGAGCGGTCGTGACTGAGCAAAATCAACGTGCGGTGAGTCTTCAGAGTGGTGATCTTCATGTCAAGGTCAACCTCAATTTGGGTTGTGAAATGACATATCTTGGCACGGAGAATCACAATGTATTGGCGAGTTACGACTGGACCGCTCCGGTTCCCGCCTCATCCTCCACCTCATACGGGGATAACGTCATGGACTGGCTCTCGGAGTATCGTGGGGGCTGGCAGACGCTGTTGCCAAATGCTGGTGACCCGTGCACGGTGGGGGGTGTGCCCTTACCATTTCATGGCGAGTGGTCAAGGGCAAAAGTCATTACTGAAAGTCAAGACGAGCAAAGCATTACCGTTAGTTCTGGTTTGCGCCTGCCGCTGGTCGCTCGCAGATCGATCTCGTTACATCCTACAAATCGCACGGTGACCATCACGCAGTCCATCAGGAACGTTGGGCGATCTGCCACGCCGTTCATCTGGGGTGAGCATCCAGCATTCGCCCTATCGGCGGGAGCACGAATCCACATCCCGGCTGGCCAAGTGCACTCAGCCGCAACCAGCGTCGGAACTCACCAAGACATCCTCGTCGGTGCCGTTGGCTCATGGCCAATGATGCCAGGAACCAACGACACCGACGTTGATCTTTCCATCGTCCCAGCAGCAGCAACTTCGCGGCTGTGCTACCTGCCAGAGATCCGCGCTGGTTGGGCAGTCCTGCAAGACGAAGACGTCAGTGTCGCTCTGTCGTGGGACGTTGACGCGTTCCCGCACATTTGGCTCTGGCAGGAAATTGGAAACGAAGGATTTCCATCGTTTGGCCGATCAGCGATAACTGCGGTTGAGCCGCAGAGCACCTGGCCGGCGCATGGTCTGGCTGCAGCCATGGACGCTGGTCAAGCGCGTTGGCTGGAACCCGGGGAATCGGCGGAAGCTTGGATGTCCGTCGCGATCGTTGACACCCTCGCTGGGATACCACAAGCCGTTGATAAATCGGGAAAGATCACGTATAAGGAAGTGAGGGACTAGCCATGGACGCTATCGATCTGACGGGAAAATCTGCGGTCGTAACTGGAGCCGCTATGGGTATCGGGGCCGCGGTGGTGGAACTTCTTGCGCGTTCCGGAGCTCGGGTGCACTGTCTGGACATCGACGCAAGCGCTCTGCACGATCGCGTTCAGTTGTGGGCTGCCCAAGGGCTGGCCGTGGATGCTCATCCCGCGGACTTACAGTCGGCGGCATCGGTTGATGAAGCCTTCGCTGCCATCGCTGCTAAGTCACCAAAGCTTGAAATCCTGGCAAACGTCGCCGGTGTTGTGCGGTATGGCAAACTCGATGAAATGCCCGAGGAAGATTGGGACTTTATACTCAATACCAATCTGAAGGGTGCGTTTCTTACGATCCGTCGGGCTGTGCCACTCATGAGGGCAGCGGGGCATGGATCCATCGTAAACGTGGGGAGCGTCCAAGCGCTCTCGAGTCAAGCGACGGTTGCTGCGTACAGTGCGTCAAAGGGAGGGTTGCTTTCTCTGAGTCGCACGGTGGCCCTCGACTATGCGGCCGAGGGCATCCGTTGCAATTGTGTCCTACCCGGCTCGGTAGAAACTCCTATGTTGCGGCAAGGCGCCGACACTTTCTTCCCGGACGATCCCATCGGCGCGATGCAGAGTTGGGGCGCGGCGCACCCGCTCGGTTTCCTAAGTCAGCCGTTGGACATTGCGAATGTGGTTGTGTTTCTATGCTCCGATTTCGCGCGTGTCATAACCGGTGCCGCAGTGGTCGCGGACGCTGGTCTGTCATCCCGTCTCGCGGTCTAGACAGTACTCGGTTCACCAACGCTGCCGCGTAGCATGACAAGTGGATCGGCTTCAATGCGCATCCGTTTTGGCTCTCCACCCTTGAGGAGCGAGATTAAGTGTTGTACAGCTGTTCTTCCTAACTCGTGCAGGGGTAATGACACCGTGGTTAGTGGCGGCAGCAAGTAGTCCGTGATTTCGTAGTCGTGCAGCGCGACAACCGACAGGTCGTCTGGGATCACGTGACCTTGCTCGCTCGCCGCCCGGTATAGACCAATTGCAAGAGAAACGTTCGATACGAAAATCGCGGTCAATTCCGGTGCGCTCTTCATGAGTTGCAAGGAAGCCTCGTACCCATCTCCGATGCCCCAAGAATGAGAATGCGTTATCCAATGGGATTTCGTCACCAAACCCTGTGCCAGCATAGCCTTGCGATACCCTGCCATGCGACGCTCGCTGGTATCAATTCCTGTCGGACCCATGACATGACCAACGCGCGTATGTCCACGGTCAAGGAGCAACTTCGTGGCTATGAAAGCTCCATACTCGTCGTCAACCGTCACGGCTGCATCCACTCCCGATAGTTGACGGTTTACCATCACTACAGGACGGTCAAGATCTTGCAACTGGTGTACAAGATCGTTGTTCGATGTGCCAGATGCAATGAGTATACCGTCAACCCGGGTTTCTGCGAGGAGGCCAATCATCGAATTGCGAGAGGTCGGAACCTGTTCAAGGGGAGGGTAAGTTGCAAGCAAAATGGAGTACCCAGTTTGGCTAGCCTCCATTTGCGCGCCTTGAGCGATCACGGAGTAGATAGGGTTTGCGAGATCAGGGACCACCAGACCGATGGCGTTTGAACGTGCCAACCGCAGGCCGCGAGCCGCAGCGTTCGGACGGTATCCAATCTCCGCAACGGCATGCATCACTCGCTCACGAGTGCTCTCTGGTATGCGTAAGGATTCGTCGCGGTTGACTACGCGGCTCACCAAACTCGGATCAACTTTGGCCCGCTCTGCAACGTCTCGAAGAGTCGGCCGGCGGGCTTCGACCCAATCGGCCCTCGAACTCTCCTCCATAAACAACAGATCATAGCAACACGTTTGCACACCGTCGGGCACACGGGACAAAGAGTGATCGCTAGCCAGCGTGAAAGTTGGGGGTTCGTTTCTCCACGAAGGCCCGGACACCCTCTCGACCATTGGGCGAAAGAAATGCGTCAACACTGTGCTGGGCTTCAACCTGCATCCGCTCCCAGAAGTCTGGGCCGTCTAGGAGGCCGGTCAGATGTTTGATACTTGACAGCACTTGAGTCGATTTTGAGGCAATCTCCATCAAATATTCTTGAACATTGGCGGTGAAGGACTCATCAGGAACGATCAGATTCACAAATCCCATATCGAACGCCTCCTTCGCGTTGATGATGCGGGCACGCATCATGAGGTCATTTGCACGTAAACGGCCGACGAGCCGAGTGAGCCGCTGTGTGCCACCGCCACCAGGGACCAAACCTAGACTCGCCTCAGGCAATCCGAATCGTGACCGCTCGCTTGCCACGATCAGATCGCAGGCCAACGCTATTTCCAGGCCGCCTCCAAGCGCATACCCCTGAACTGCCGCAACGATTGGTTTCGGGGTTTGGCGCATACGCCACATAATTCGGTGGCCGTGCTCGATCAATCGCATGTACGCGTCCGAGTCAGGCTCAATATAGTCGGAAATATCCGCGCCCGCGATGAATGCCTTCGATCCCTTGCCGAGCACGACCGCAATGCGCGCATCGCTTGCCGCGAACGCCATCAATGCTTGCTCAAGGGCTTCATAGACCTTAAAATTAATTGAATTCAGATGCTCGGGACGATCGATCGTGATGCGAAAGATCGGACCGTCGATCTCGAAACGAAGCACCTCATCAGAACTCATGAGTCATCCTGATCGATCACCAGACGTGCTCGCTGAAGGGCCCATTTCGCTGATTCGATGTGTTCTGACATCATGGCTCCTGCGCGCTCGACAGCGCCGGCGGAAATCGATTCGGTTATCGCTCGGTGCTGGGCTTCAGCTAATTCCGTCGCGTCAGGAAGGAGTTGAGTGCGATTTCGAGCAGATTCCAGCATGGCTCTGGTGCTGATAACGACCTCCTCGTAAATTTGGTTGTTAGCTCCCCGAGCAACCGCTTCGTGAAAATCCAAGTCGGCTTGCGAGGTGGCCAAACCCAAATGATGACATTTAGTGTACCGGTCGCAGGCTGCAGTGATATCTGCCTTTTGGGCTGTGGAGGCCGTTGCCGCGGCTCTGCGCGCGATCGCCACTTCAATGACCGAACGGAACTCGTAGAGGTCATCAAAAAGAGGTGCATCAATAACGGAGCCGAGCGTGACAATATTGACAACCGAACGGGCTTGGGGGGCTGTGACCACGGCACCGGCCCTCGGCCGAGATTCCACTAAGCCGAGTATGGCGAGACTTTGCATAGCCTCTCGAACAACGCTTCTCCCAACACCATAACTGTCCATCAACTGGCTTTCCGTGGGGAGTCGATCACCAACTTGTAGTCGGCCTTCGCGGATACCAGACAGCAGAACTTCCGCCAAGGACTGGCTAAGGGTCTTGCGTGACAAGGCCATATGACTCCAGTCTGGCAGTTATTGGACGGATATGGACAATAAGTACTAGTATTACATTTATCAGATAAATCAGATGATAAGGGGTCCTGGTGTCACAGCCGAGCACGGAGCAACGACTTTCGTTCGAGCAGTTGAAGGCCCGGATCCCCGACCTTCGAGCCGCGCTGGTATCCGATGCAATGGATTCAATTGGAATTCACGGTCAGTGTCTTCCCCGACAAATCGGTCCTATCCAACACGGGCAGCACGTCGTAGGATACGCATTCCCGGTCACCGTGGCGGCCGTCACCGAAACCCCCGCCGTGCCCTATGTGGGGCTCCTCAATGCCCTAGATGCACTCCGCGAGGGCGACGTGTTTATCGCCTCCGGTTTGTCGGATAATCTCGACGTAGCTATCTGGGGTGAGTTGATTTCAGAGGCATCGAAGAGCCGCGGTGCCGTTGGAGCGGTCTGTAATGGTTACGGGAGGGACACGCGTCTCGTACGCGAATCCGGGTTCCCGGCCTTCACACGAGGATCTGTCCCATACGATTCTAACGGAAGATCCGAGGTCATCGCACACGGTCAGCCCATAACTATCGAATCGGTGACTATTCATTCCGGCGACCTCGTTGTCGGTGACGACGATGGAGTCGTAATCGTTCCGAGCGAATACATCTCAACCGTGATCGAACGTGCCCTAATGAAAGGAACGGCGGAATCAGATTTCCGTAATGCCGTCCGGTCAGGCATGAAAGCAACTGAAGCGTTCCAAATACACAGGGTTCTTTAGGAGTAAAGCGTGCAACCACTCGAAGGCCTCATCGTCGCCGATTTCAGTCAATTGGTTCAAGGCCCATTTGCCACCCAGATCCTCGGTGACCTTGGCGCAACAATCATCAAAATCGAACCGCCACGGGGTGAATGGCTTCGAAGTTACGCGCTGCAGGATCACTACGAAAACGGGCACAGCATCTCGTTCCTTGCATTTAACCGGAATAAGAAGTCCATTGCCCTAGACCTGCGGAATGGAAATGGACTGGATATTGCCCGGCGAATAGTTGCCCGCGCAGATGTGCTGATCGAAAACTTTCGCCCTGGAGTATTGGATCGACTGGGGCTCGGATACGAGGAGACGCGCGCGCTCAATCCAGATCTGGTGTATTGCTCTTCAACCGGGTACGGATCAAGTGGGCCCTATCAAAGTCGGCCAGGGCAGGACCTATTGATCCAGGCAATCGCTGGAATTCCCACGCTGAACGGCCTGCGCAGCGGTCCACCGACGCCCGTTGGATTTGGGCTTGTCGACATGTTCGCTGGCATGCACATCACCTACTCGGTTCTCGCCGGACTGATTCAACGCGATCGAACCGGCGTCGGCACGCGAATTGAGGTCTCTCTGCTGGCATCCGCAATGACACTCTTAATCCAAGAGATGACGGCTTTCCTTGCAACAAATGTCCAACCCGAACGATCCTCAGTGGTGCCAGGAAGCCCGCACGCAGGCGCGCCACTTGGCCTCTATGAGACCGCTGACGGACACATCGTGCTTGCCATGAATTCCCTTGCATCGATCAGCGAAGTGCTCGATATCGACGAGTTGCGAAGAGAAAACTCACCAAACGTGGGTGGGGCTCGCGGCTCCTTGATCCACGAGCTGCTACAAGAGCGACTTCGCGCGAGGCAAACCGGTGAGGTTATTGACGCGTTACTCGCTAAAGACATCTGGTGCGCCCCGCTTCAAAACCTTGCGCAGGTCGTCGAAGACCCTCAAATCGCTCATTTGGGACTAATTCGGGAAGTACCACGACCCGGTGGAGGCACCTACCGTACAGTCGGACCTGCGGTTTCCTTTTCCACCGAGGAGAGGAATATCCCAACGGCACCCCCTGAACTTGGTGAGCATCGGGACTTCGTCATGTCCATGCTCGGTGTCTCAGTGGAAGACACGGAGGAGTTCGCGGCGCGCGGAGCCTTCGGATGAACGTTAAAACCTTAAGGGGTACAACCTGGAGTCATGATCGTGGGTTACTTCCGCTTCTAGCGTCTTCCGAGGCATATGCGCGAATCAATCCAAACATTGAAGTGGTGTGGGAGCCGCGAAGCCTTCAGGATTTCGCCGATTACCCCGTTTCCGACCTTGCTGAACGATACGACCTCATTGTTTTCGACCATCCTTTCGTTGGGTCGGCAAGTCAAGGGTTACTCACACCATTAGATGACCTAATAGGCCAAGAGCAACTTGATCAGCTTCGCATTGACTTCATCGGGCCCACTTTCGAAAGCTATTCTTGGGCTGGCAGTCAATGGGGCGTGCCGATCGATGCATCCTGCCAAACCTCAGCAGCGCGCTTAGACCTTCTCGGGATGTCTCGGCGGGACCTGCCCACCACGTGGATGGAGGTCTTCGAGCTAGCCGAAGATCTATTCAGACGGGGCAAGTTCATCGGCTTGCCTCTTTACCCCGTTGACTCACTCAATACCCTTCTTTCTCTTTCTGCGCAGATGGGTGGGACTCCGTTTGTCGATTTTGCACAATTTGTGAACCGCGACATCGGACTGGAGGCCCTCGAACTTCTCAGAGAGCTCATCACATTTACACAACCTCACGCCTGCGCTATGAATCCGATCGATCTGCTCGAGCTCATGTCCAAGAACGATGAAATCCCGTATTGCCCAGCCGTATTCGCCTATGTAAATTATTCTTCCTCAGGCATCTGCGGAGGCGTCACGTACGCAAGCATGCCGAGTGCATCGCAGTCAAAGTCACTCGCCGGTCGGGGGATCCTTGGTGGAGCAGGGATTGGAATCTCTGCGGTGTCTGGAAGTCAAAGCGAAGCAGCCCGCTTTATTGAATACCTGTCCTCCGGCACAATTCAAGCGGGCGTCTATTCCGATTTCAGCGGTCAACCGGCGCATCAGCAAGCTTGGGATCGGGTCGCTGCGACGGAGCGTCCCTTTTATCAGGAGGTCAAGGCGGCAATGGACGACGCCTATCTTCGCCCGCGATTTAGCGGCTTCGTTCCACTCCATTCTGCGTGCGCGAAGGCCTTGCATGCGGGACTCTTCGGAGATCGCACAAAAAACTCCAACCGAATTTTGGATGATCTCGACCAGCTCTGCGCCGAATGGTATAAAGATGAATATCGTAGGTGAAATCTGTAGGTTTAGAATGATTCCGGTCATTGCTGAGCCCCGAGTCCAGTACGCTACCTCGCTAATTGCCGCGCTACGTGACGCAGCTTTTCCGGTCATTGAAATAACGCAGCGCCACCCCGAAGCTATCTCATTGCTTGAGCGCATGTGCGCCGAACCAGATTTGCTCGTCGGAGCGGGAACAGTCATTGACGTTGCCCAGGCGCAAGCGTGCGTCAATGCCGGGGCCCGATTCCTCGTCTCGCCGGGCTTCTCGACTGACATTGCAAGATTTGGGAAGGATCAGAACATCGTCATCATCCCGGGCGTCGCGACCGCATCAGAGGTCATGGGTGCGGTTGAATCTGGCTCTACCACCGTAAAGTTCTTCCCAGCGGGACAGCTCGGGGGCCCAGCAGGCCTGCGCGCTATAAGCGCTGTGTTCCCCAAAGTCTCGTTCATCCCAACGGGTGGCGTCACCATCGACAACCTCGCCGACTACCTCGCAATTCCCGGGGTGCCCGCCGCGGGTGGCACTTGGGTATTCCCCTCGGATCTCCTGCGATCCCGCAACACTGTAGCGATCGCGGAGTTGCTAATAGCAGCACGGACTCATGCAGCAAGGTTCTCCCCGTGACATTACTTACATTGCGTTCGACGATGGATTGCGCGTTCGCTGAAATATCCCTCGGCGAAGTTATGCTTCGACTTGATCCAGGTGATCGAAGAACCAGAGCGACGCGTTCGTTTCAAGTCTGGGAGGGCGGCGGCGAGTACAACGTTGCTCGCGGGCTACGTCGGTGCTTCGGAATGCGCACCGCGATCGTCACCTCTCTGGTCGAAAACGATGTTGGTCGTCTCGTCGAGGACTTAATACTGCAGGGCGGCGTGGACACCAGTTACATACAGTGGGTGCCATTCGATGGGATCGGCGCGAAAGCGCGAGTTGGATTGAATTTCACAGAGCGCGGTTACGGCGTACGGGGGGCAGCCGGCGTTTCGGATCGAGCACACAGTGCGGCATCACAAATGGCATTCAACGCTACGGACTGGCATGAACTATTCGGAGTAGTTGGCGCGCAGTGGCTTCACACTGGAGGGATCTATGCGGGCCTATCAGATACGTCTTGGCGCACGGCGGCGACGGCAATGGCTGCCGCCCGTCAGTATGGCACGGTTATTTCATACGACTTAAACTACCGACCCAGCCTTTGGCAAGACCGCGGAGGCAAGCCGGCAGCGCAAGACATCAATCGAGAACTGGTCAGCCAAGTTGACGTGCTCATCGGGAACGAAGAAGACTTCAGTGCTTGCCTCGGGTACGATGTTCCCGGATTGGATGAGTCACTCTCGAACCCAGATCAGGCTTCCTTCGCCACTATGATTCAAAAGGTGGCCGTGGACTTTCCAAATGTCAAAGTGATCGCAACCACCCTGCGGGGTGTCCATTCGGCTAGCATTAATGACTGGAGTGTGTTGGGTTGGTCGCGCTCGGATGGACTGCAGGTCTCTCACCATTATGAAGCTTTGGAGATCTATGATCGAGTCGGTGGTGGCGATAGTTTCGCCTCCGGACTGATCTACGGGTTACTCACTGGAAAACCTATGCAAGAGGCACTTGAGTATGGTGCTGCGCATGGCGCTTTAGCCATGACCACGCCAGGTGATACATCCATGGCCACTTTGAAGGAAGTCGAACACCTCATGAAGGGCGGCAGTTCTCGGGTGATTCGCTAACAATGACTCGCCCCCGGCTTGACAGTCCAACAATTGTTGCCTACTTGCAATTATCTTTCGTTGCTTTCTTCTTGACCGGCTTCGGCTCAACCCAAGCCTTGCTGCGTGATGAGCAAAGCACAAGCAAAGTGGTGAGTGGTCTGCACGCCGTAATTTTCGCACTTACCGGCATCTTCGCAGCTCTCCTCATGCCCCGACTCGTTGCACGGTTTAAACGCTCACGTGTCTTGACCCTCGCAGCCGTCGCCTTCAGCATTGGACTAGGCGGTTACATCGCACCAGTCGGACCCGCCAGTACGCTGCCTGCAATCGGCCTCGTCGCTATCGGGACTACCGCCATGATCATCTGCTTCAGCGCTTTCCTGATGGAGCATCAAGGGGCCGCAGGCCCTGCGTCTCTCACTCAAGCTAACGCCCTCGCCGCCGTAGCGAGCGTTATCGCCCCCCTCGCCATCGGCATTGGGGCCGCTGTCGTGCTCGGTTGGCGATTCAGCCTATGGGTCATTTTAATCGCTCTGCTGGTCGTCGCCTTGGTGACCCATAGCCGTACGCGAGTCATATTCGACGCAACTACCGGCGACAAGCAGCAGACCCTTGCCTGGCGCGACCTACCGAATTCGATGTGGTGGTCGGTGTTGCTTGTCGCGGTCTTCAGCGCGATCGAATTGACCACATTTTTGTGGGCGGCCGACCTGCTCCGCGAGCGAGGCGGCGCCTCGCCTTCGCTCGCGGCCAGTCTCGTTGCAACGATTGCGATCGGCCTCGTAATTGGCCGAATCGTCGGAACCAGGCTCGCTCAATCTCACGACATTGATGTATTGCTCGGCATTTCAGGAATCGTGGCCTTGGCCGGATTCACCATCACATGGTTCAGCCAGCAAACACCGGTTATGGCACTGGGGTTCATCATCATCGGAGCCGGACTCTCCCTGAACCGCCCACTCGGCTTCGCTCGAGCGGTGCGCGCGGCAAATGGTCCCGCGACACAGGCGACAAGCTTAGTTTCGGTTGCGGGCGGCATTGCATTCGCAATCTTCTCGCTTACTCTCGGCGTATTAGCCGAAGGCTTCGGCGTGCACGCCGCATTCTTAGTTCTACCCGGCTTACTGATCGCAGCCCTAGTCGTCCTGCGCTTCAAACCTGAGACTCATTTTTTAACCTCGGATGGCCATGACTAGCGCCAAACATCATTATTCATGGTCGGTGGTGGCGACATCTGGGCGGATTCAAGTAGACATCGCAACGATTTCGGTCAAAGAAGCGGCCCTACCAGCGACGAGTTGATGGAGATCAAGAAGCTGAAAAATAAGGTTCGTGATCTTAAGGAAGCCAACGAGATTTTGAAACAAGCTTCGATTATCGATGCGAGGGAGCTCGACCCTCGCCAGCGTTGATTTGCGACTTCATCGATGCGATGAGAGCTCAAGGGTTTGGGGTCGAGCAGGGCTGCCAGGTCGCCCCACGAACCTACCGAGCATGGAAAAAATCTCTCCCATCTGACCGGACCATCTCTGACGCGTACGTGACGCATGCGATCCTCGCGACGAAAGACACCCCGGAAGGCCTGTATGGGCGACGGAAAATGACAGACCCTCTTCGACGCACCGATCACGCGGTGAGCATTGGGGCCGTTGACCGCCTTATGCGTGATGAGGGCTTAAGTGGTGTTATACGCGGTAAGAATCATCGAACCACGATCTCTGGCAAAGATGGGAAACGTGCCAGTGATCTATTGGATCGGGACTTCACCGCACGGTGCCTGATTCAGCCCCAACCGGGTGTGGGTCGCAGACTTCACCTATTGCCGGACCTGG
>Ga0209702_10002356_pt1 | contig 33241 bp, 35 predicted proteins | sample FRY01_FD_187210 | JGI IMG/M metagenome (GOLD analysis project Ga0209702, IMG submission 187210) | Freshwater microbial communities from Lake Fryxell liftoff mats and glacier meltwater in Antarctica - FRY-01 (SPAdes) (version 2) | ecosystem: Environmental > Aquatic > Freshwater > Ice > Glacier...
CCATCCTTGCATTCATGCGTGAAACCATCCCGCAGGAATGGACGAAATTCCGCGACAAGGTGTCAGACAACTTCCGCGTCGTAACCCACGAGAACTTTCGGGTTTTGGAGTAGAAGCTGTATATATGTTTAAACCATTGTAAAAATTCAGTATGTTTTTATCCCACGCGTGAACCTCACTCCGCCAGCTCCCACCCGTCCGGGTAAAAGTCATGCTTCAACGCTATCGTCGTCGCAGCCCGTTCCTGCAGCCAGATCGCCTCGGGCGTCACAGGCATCGGCCCATAGCTCGCGATCAGCGTCACCCCATCCTCCAGGCGCCGGGTAGCAAACCCTTCGGCCTTCAACGCCTTTTCCAACGACCCCCAGTTGGCGTCCATCTCTTCAATGAAGAAGATGAAATCCACCACCGCCTCTTTGGGCAGCTTTACCCCCTTAGACTGTGCGAAGGTCGCATAGGTGTCTTTGCGCTGCGATTCATAGTTATGTAACATCTTAACCCCTCAATCCCTTCGCCAGCCTGTTCTGCCATTCGACCACGCGCGGCAAGTCGATCGTCAGCATCTGCCCATCGTCCACCACCTGCCGTCCTTCGACGAACAGATCGCGCACCCGCACCGGCCCTGTAAGCAGCAGCGCCACCGGGTCCCATGACCCTGCTGCCTCTACCCCGCTTACATTCCACACCGCGACGTCCCCGCGCAACCCCACCTCCAGCGCCCCGCAGTCCTGCCGCCCCAAAACCTGCGCGCCGCCCAGCGTGGCAATCTCCAACGTCTCCCGCGCACTCATCGCATTTGCCCTCCGGCTGACCCGCTGCAACAGCATCGCCATCCGCGCATGGCCGATCAGACTGCCTGTATCGTTGGATGCCGACCCATCTACCCCCAACCCAACCTTCACCCCCCGGTCGCGCATTGCCCACACCGGCGCAATCCCCGACCCCAACCGTCAGTTCAAGCATGGACAATGCGCCACCCCAGTGCCCGACCCGGCAAACAGATCAATCTCGGCCCCGTTCAGCTTGACGCAATGCGCGTGCCACACGTCTGGCCCTGCCCACCCCAAACCTTCGGCATATTCCCCCGGCAGACAGCCAAACCGGCCCAGAGAATAGGTGATGTCCTTGTCGTTCTCGGCCAAATGGGTGTGCAGCTTCACCCCCTGTCGCGCGCCAGCAGCGCCGTCTCGCGCATCAGATCGCGGCTGACCGAAAACGGCGAACAGGGCGCCAGACCGACCCGCACCATCGCGCCCGCGTCGGGATCATGAAATGCGTCCACCACACTGACCATATCCTTCAGAATGGCCGCCTCCCGCTCTACCAGACTGTCCGGTGGCAACCCCCCCGAACTTTCCCCGATGCTCATCGCCCCCCGTGGTGGATGAAAACGCAAGCCGACCTCGACCGCCGCCGCGATCGTGTCGTCCAACCGCGCGCCGCCCGGATACAGATGATCCGACGTCATGGTGCACCCAGACAGCACCAATTCTGCCAATCCGATCTGTGCCGACACAAACATCTCCTCAGGCCCGAACCGTGCCCAGATCGGAAAAAGCGTCTTCAACCAGCCAAACAGCAGCGCGTCCTGTCCCTCCGGCACGGCCCGCGTCAGGGTCTAAAAGGTGGTGATGCGTGTTCACCAAGCCGGGCGTCACCACACAGCCTGCGGCCTCGACAACGCGGCCCGTGGTGATCAACCCCATCCCAATCCCGGCAATCACCCCATCGCGGATCAGGACATCGGCCCCTGCCATCTCTTCGCGCCGGGTGTTCATCGTGACCACGGCCACTGCCCCCCGGATCAGCACCTCCGCCATCTCAGCCTCCTGTGCTGCCGGCCACGCTATGCCGCCCGGTGCGCCGTGCAAGCCTATCTGTATAGAAACAGTTTATAACCAGCTTTGCCAACCGGAACACCAGCGCCGCTCTGGGCGCATGACGGCGTTTGACGCACTCACCGACGGCCCAAGGACCACACCCCCAAAAGTAGAACCGATCGGAACTGATCCTCACGAAAGGCACCAGAATGTCTTTCCAGACCTATTCGTCGAGGGCGAGCCGAAGGCAGGGGGCGCAACGCCCCTGATTTTCCGCAGAAAAATCGTTATTGGTTCAACAAGGCCAGAGCTTCGGCATGGATCGCCCGGTTGGCCGCCGCAACCACCCGTCCCCCGTCGGGGCAAGGCCGCCCCTGCCAGTCGGTCACGATCCCGCCCGCCGCCTCGATCACCGCAATCGGGGCCTGCACGTCATAGGCCTTCAGGCCCGCCTCGATCACCAGATCAACCTGTCCAGCGGCGAGCAGGGCGTAACCGTAGCAATCCATCCCATAGCGAACAAGCCGCGCTAACGGGGCGACGCGACGGAAGGCAGCCCCCTCTTCCTCTGTGCCGACCTCGGGAAAGGTGGTCAGCATGATAGCCTCGGACAATGGCCGTGCAGGGCGGCACAGCAACGTGCGCGCGCCCATCGGCCCGACCATCTGCGCCCGACCGAAGCCACCCTCGAACCGCTCGCCGATATAGGGCTGGTCGATGATCCCATAGATCGGACCGCCCGCATCACGCACCGAAATCAGCACCCCCCATGTGGGCGTGCCCGCCAGATAGCCGCGCGTGCCGTCGATCGGGTCCAGCACCCAAGTCAGTCCAGAGGTGCCTTCAACCGGGCCGAACTCCTCGCCCAGAACCCCGTCATTCGGGCGGCGACGGGCCAGAATAGCGCGCATCCGTTCCTCGGACAGCCGATCTGCCACCGTCACAGGATCGAATCTGTTGGTTTCCTTGGTCTCGGCGCTCAGACCGGGGCTGCGAAAATGCAGAAGCGTCGCTTCCCGCGCCGCCTCTGCCAATTCCGCTGCCGTTGCAATGATGTCATCCGCATCTTGCCGCATCATCCTGCACCGCCTTGCCTGTCAGGAGCGTGTTGCTCCCAAGTCGCCCCGTCGCTATTCGCCTGGGGCAGACAGGTCAAGCGGGCCGTCCTTTCAAGCGGCGTCTGACAACACCCGTGCCAGATCGAACAGACGGCGGCGCTGTGCCTCGGGGATCGCGTAATACGACCGCACCAGTTCCAGTGCCTCTTTGTCGGCCAGAATATCGCCACCGGTTTGCAGCGTGCCCGAAGCCTCGTTCAGGCCCTCGAAGAAAAAGCTGATCGTCACGCCCAAAGCCTCGGCCACGTCCCAGAGACGCGACGCGCTGACCCGGTTCATCCCCGTTTCATACTTTTGAATCTGCTGAAACTTGATACCCACCTTGTCGGCAAGCTGCTGTTGGGTCATCCCCACCATCCAGCGCCGATGCCGAATGCGTTTGCCCACATGCGCGTCCACAGGGTGTTTCATCGATACTCTCCAAAATTAACCAGGCCTGTTTTATCCCTACCCTTTATAAGCAAGAACCATGCCAAAACAGGGGAGCGAGAGGGCTCAAAGGACATATTGCAGGCAACTTGGGAAAACCTGTCTTTTTGGATATGTCCAATTATACAGGTGAACAAGAAAACTGCCTGTGGTTGTCAAAATCGCTCAACGCGATTTCTTTGCAAGAGCCACTCGCCCGAGACGCTCTTTTCTTTTTGCATTGCATTTTGCGAAAAAATCTCACTGATGATTGCATTTTGCAAAAAATTCTTGCTGGGAAGAACGTTCAGCTCACGCTATGCTTGCAGTAACCAGAAAATTTTTTCTGTTCCAGATGAGGTCACCTTGCGACATTGGCAGATAACAGCCCTCGGCGAGGACCCAGTGCTCGCACAACGCGCAGATCCTGTCCCGGGTCCGGGCCAGGTGTTGGTAAGGGTCGCGGCCTGTGGGCTCAACTTTGCCGATCTGCTGATGGTCGAGGGCCGCTATCAGGAAAGCCGCACCCCACCGTTTACCATGGGTCTTGAATGTGCGGGGACCGTTGCGGCCCTCGGTCCCGGCACCGACGGGCACGCCATCGGCACCCGGATTCTGGCCTTTGCGCCCGGCGCGATGGCCGAGGCGCTGTGCCTGCCGGCAGATCATCTGGTGCCCATTCCCGACAGCATGAGCTTTGCGCAAGCGGCAAGGTTTCCGGTCGCTTACGGCACCAGCCATCTGGCGCTGGACCATCGCGCGCACCTGCAACCCGGCGAGACGCTGCTGGTCACTGGGGCCTCGGGCGGTGTGGGGCTGACGGCGGTGGAACTTGGCACGCGGATGGGCGCGCGGGTCATCGCGATGGCGCGTGGGGCCGACAAGCTGGCCATCGCCCACACAGCCGGGGCGCATGAGCTGATCGACAGCGAAACGCCCGACCTCAAGACCGTCTTGCGCGCGCTTGGCGGCTGCGATGTGGTCTATGATACGGTTGGCGGTGCGCTTTTCGATCCCACGTTGCGCAGCTTGCGCCCCGAAGGGCGCTATCTGGCCATCGGGTTTGCCAGCGGCACCGTGCCGCAAGTTCCGGCCAACCTTTTGTTGGTCAAGAACCTTTCGGTGATCGGCCTTTACTGGGGCGGCTATCTGACATTCCGGCCGCAGGTCCTGACACAAAGCCTGTCTACCTTGCTGGACTGGTTCGTAGCGGGCCACCTGCACCCCCATATCAGTCACACCTTGCCCTTCGACGCCTTGCCGAAGGGGCTGGACCTGCTGCGCAACCGTGCGGCCACCGGCAAGATCGTGCTTACGATGCCATAGCCTCGATGGGCCCGCGCACCGACCGCACCGCATAAGCGCGCAGGATCAACGTCGCCAACGCTTCGACAGCCACAGAATGCACCGGGTCCGCCACATACATGTTGACCTTGATCCGTCCCAGTTCGGGCAGCGCACCATGGTGGCTGATCTGCTCCATATAAGGCGGCTCTGACCCTGCAAGCACGGTATGCACCGCGAGATCGGCGCTGATGGTCGCCTCGACGGCACGGGTACTGTCGCTTTCAACCGCCATCTCCCATGCGATCCCCGCATCATCCAGCGCCGCCTGCACACCTTGCCGGAAAATGCAGTTCGTCTCATGCGCCAGTCGCAACGGGCGCTGCCGCCACGCCGTCCCGCCCGGCGCGCCGATCCAGACCAGCGGCACATCGGCCAGCGTCTCGCCCCCCTGCTCCACCGTATCTTCGGTGGTCAGGATGATGTCGCATTCGCCCCGCGCAAACTGCGCCTTCAACGTCCGGGTGAAGGCCGAAATCAGTTGAATCCGCATCTTGGGAAAATCCTTGGCGAACTGCTGCATGACCTGCGGAATGGCTGGATAGACCAGATCATGCGGCACACCCAGGACCACCTCGCCCTGATGCGCGGCCTGCGTCAGGCGCCCGAACACCTCGTCGTTCAACGCCAGCATCCGCCGCGCATAGCCCAGCAACTGCTCGCCTGCGGCCGTAAGCGCCACCTTGCGGCCAGACCGGTCCAGCAAATCAAGGTCAAGCATGTCCTCCAGCCGCTTGATCTGCATCGACACCGCAGACTGCGTCAGGTTCAAGAACCCCGCCGCCCGCGTCACCCCGCCCGCATCGGCGATGGCCACGAAAGACCGCAACGAAGTTATGTCGAGATTGCGAGCCATATCACAATTCCTGATGCCAGAAGTCAAAACCATTCATTTCAAGAATAACTCCGATTCGGGTATAAGGATCAAGTGATTTGATGGCGCAGATCGCCCAATCACCGACGACGATGAAACCCTGAAAGGAAAGACCATGTTCGCCTCGCTTCACACCTCCACGCTGACGGTTCGTCGCGTGCAGTCGCGCGGCATTTTTGACGGGCTGTTCGCAAAACTGCGGCTGGCTTACCAAGTCCATACCCAGCGCCAGAAACTAGCTGTTCTGGATGATGCCGCCCTCGCTGATATCGGCTTGTCTCGTGCCGAGGCGCTGGCAGAGGCCAGCCGATCGCTGTGGGACGTGCCTGCCAACTGGCGCTGCTGATCGCGACTTATAAAAAGCCTCCCATGTGGTTTCAGTTTCCTGACGAAAATCCTTGAAACCACACACAACAGTCCCAATATTGCTTCCATACGGCAGCGCGGGCCCCCGCGCTGACCTTTGGTCAAACAGGAGGCTCACAATGGCTGAATACCAGAATATCCGCACGGCGGGGGTTGGCACCCGTTCAGATGCGGTAGACGCAGGTCTGCGCGCTCACATGAACAAGGTCTACGGCCTGATGTCCGTAGGGATGTTGCTGACGGGTGGTGTTGCATGGGCTGTCGGGACGAACGATACGCTGTTGCAGGCGATCTTTGCCACCCCGCTGAAATGGCTGGTCATGTTTGCGCCGCTGATCATGGTGATCGCCTTCAGCGCGATGATCAATCGCCTGTCGGTCGGGGCCGCACAACTGTTCTTTTACGTCTACGCCGCCTTGATGGGTTTGTCTCTGTCGTTCATCTTCGCGGTCTATACCGGCACCTCGATCGCACAAACCTTCCTCGTGACGTCAATCGCCTTCGCCAGCCTGTCTCTCTACGGCTACACGACGAAGAAAGATCTGTCGGCGCTGAGGACGTTCCTGATCATGGGCGTCGTGGGTCTTTTGATCGCCATGGTGGTAAACATCTTCCTTGCATCCTCGGCTTTGGCTTTCGCGATTTCGGCCATCGGTGTGCTAATTTTCGCGGGTCTGACCGCCTACGACACGCAGAAGATCAAGAACACCTACCTTGAGCATGCCGCGAAGGGCGACCAGGAATGGCTGGGCAAAGCTGCCGTGATGGGTGCGCTAAACCTGTATCTGGACTTCATCAACATGTTCATGTTCATGCTGAGTTTCCTCGGTAATCGCCAGTGATCGCAAGCACATAACAGACAAAAGGCTGGGGGAAACCCCGGCCCTTTTCTTATGACTGGCCCTTTTGCTACACATCGCATAGCATCCGCATTGCGGAAAAACCGATGCGGGGCTGCAATGGCATCTCGACTTCACCCACCGTCACAAAGCCGATAGCGGTGTAAAACGGCACCGCAATGCGGATCAAAAGCAATGCAGTCGGCGGATGCCCGCGTCCTTGGCCTGTGCCATCGCCCGCCCCATCAGGCCGCGCAAGGCCCCACCGCGCCAGACGATCAATCATCACCACATGGTGCATGTGCGCGAGCCCTGCCGCTACGCCGCCATACTCCTGCACTGGGGTTCAATCACCTGCCCCCACAACCGGGGGCTTTGCCCTGCAGAGCGACCCGATAGCTGCCAGACACCCCCAAGCCGCGCGCAAAGATGATCGGCAAGGCGGTGACCAGCTGCGACGCCGGATAATCCGGCTTCTACAACTGCGGATAAGCCTTCACGAGCAGCGCTTCTGTGCCAGCCAGATCGCCGCACCGGGCAACCCGAAACGTGATCTCATCCCCACCCCGATTTTGCCCGTCCACATCATTCCCGGAAATGCAAAAGGCCGCGCAATCTGCACGGCCCTGACACGATCTTTGGCTGGAAGACCCTACTTGATCTTGCCTTCCTTGTATTCGACATGCTGACGCTTGACCGGATCATATTTGTTCGCGGTCATCTTTTCGGTCATCGTGCGCGCGTTCTTCTTGGTCACATAAAAGTGCCCGGTGCCTGCCGTCGAGTTCAGACGGATCTTGATCGTCGCCGGTTTGGCCATAGTCTCTGTCTCCTGCCGCCCGGATGCCAACGGCCCCGGTGAAATCATGAAGCCCGCATTTTACGCATGGACTGGCCAAAGTCAACAGCCAAACATCACAGCCGTTTCATCTGTTCCTAAATATCTCCGCCGGAGGCCCGTCTGCGCGTGATGCGCAGACCAGACAGGTCTTGCCGCCCCTTGGGCGGCTCCGATTGACAGGGATAGATTGCGCGGATGGCCTGTAAGCCGGATTCTGTCCCAAGGGCTTCCTTGCGGTTGCCCCCTTGGATGACCATTCCTCTGCCGCACCTGTTGCCAGGGCGGTCAAGCTGCCAACCCGGGCCTCTGGGCTGAAGCGTCCCTGTGGCGGTTTCCTTTCGGACCAGTCCCACGCAAGGCCCCTATTCGGCATTGCTCCGGGTGGGGCTTGCCGTGCCGTCCCGGTTGCCCGGTCCGCGGTGGGCTCTTACCCCACCGTTTCACCATCACCGCACTTTGCCGAAGGCGAACCCTCGTTACCGCTGCAGCAGACTCTTCTCTGTGGCGCTTTCCCTGGGGTTGCCCCCGCCGGGCATTACCCGGCACCCTTGCTTCATGGAGTCCGGACTTTCCTCGAAGGTTCCCCCCCGCGGTCATCCAGCCATCCGCACAATGGGCGTCTATGCCCGACGGGCCGGCCCGTCAAGCGGTGCCGCTTCTGCCAATCCCGCAGCCATCGCCCGGTCAGTGTCATCCAGCGGCCCACAGGCCCAAGGTCGAAATCGCAGCCGAAACGCGCCCAGCAGCACATCCGGGGCCGCCTCGGGATACCCAAACGCCAGCAAATCCGCCCGCAAATCCCCCGGCTCACCCAGTTTGGGCCAGACCGACAGCCCCGCCAGCGCCAACCTGCGCCAATCGAACCGCGCACCCGGATCGGTCTTGCGCCCCGGTGCCATGTCGGAATGACCGATCACATCCGCTGGTCCAATACCCCAGCGGGCGCAGGTCCCCGCCAACATCGCCTCCAGCGCGGCCATCTGCGGCTCCGGAAACGGCTGTGCGCCGGTGTTGACGAGTTCGACCCCGACAGAGCGCGAGTTGACGTCGTCCTGCCCGCGCCATGACCCTGCGCCCGCATGCCACGCGCGCATTTCTTCGGGCACCAGCGCTTCAACCTCTCCCGTCGCAGAGATAAGCCAATGCGCAGACACTTCTGCCGCCGGATCGCACAACCGGGCACGGGCGGCGGCGCAACTGGTCATCGCGGTATAATGGATCACGATCAGGGAGGGCCGCAAACCGCCCCGCCGCTCGCCATAGTTGGGCGAGGGTGACACAGTCGCAGAAGGCAGAGTCACTGCAACGCGGTGCGGAACGGGCGCGGGTCCCACGAACAGGCAAACCCGTCGCCATCTGGGTCCAGCCCCTTGCGGTCGCGGTCCGGTCCACCAAGTTCCAGAAACGCCTCTTGCGCGATATCGGGCGAGCCATACTTGGCACAGGCTGCGGCTGAATTGTTGCCACGTCCCGACCGAGAATACAGCGCTACCCCCGGCGCGTTGTTGGTTGCCAGCGCATAGGCCACGATGTTCGGCCCGGTATCTCCGGGGCGAACAGGCAAGGCTCCGGGCTGGACCACGACGTATTGCGATCGGTTGAGCTCGATCCGGGCTGCATCGCTTTCGATGGTTTCGCGCGCCGACACCGCATCGAAATCGTTTTCATCCGAAATCCTTGCAGAATTGCCTGCAACCTCGCCAAACTCTTCCTTGATCCCCGCCGGGGCATTTCCGCGCGGGCGCTCGCCTTCGATGGGCGAGTAGGTGGTCGTAGTGGTCGGAAGCTGCGTCGTCGCCGTGGTGGTCGCCACCCCGTCGGCGCGGTCGATGGCTGCGGCGGCACTATCGGTCGAAAAGCCTGACACCGGGCCGGTTTGCGGGCCGGTTGGCAGCAGAATGGCCGTAGGCTGGCTCAACACCGCCGTCGCCTGCACCTCGCGCTCGCGCAGATAGCTGTTGTAGTCCTGAAACCCGACACCAGATTCCGGGACCTGCGGCGCACAAGCGGCAAGACCCGTCAAAGCTACGATCAGCAAGCCTGTGCGCATGGTGTTCTGCCTCAACGAAATCTCCACTTTTTCGCCCGCTACCACCATTTATCGGCCTTTGCCACAAACCCCGCTGCGGATTCGAGCACATAGGCGTGATTAAGCAAGTCTGCCTCGCCCCAAGGCCGCCCAATCAGCTGCAGCCCCAAGGGCAGCCCCTGTCGGTCCAGTCCCACCGGAACCGCAATGCCGGGCAGCCCTGCCAGATTGACCGTGACCGTGAACACGTCGTTCAGATACATTTGCACCGGATCGGCGCTTGCCATCTCGCCCAGGCCAAAGGCGCTCGACGGGGTGGCAGGCGTCAGGACCGCGTCGATCCCGTCGGCAAATACCGTCTCGAAGTCGCGCTTGATAAGCGCGCGCACCCGACGCGCGCGGTTGTAGTAGGCGTCATAGAACCCGGCAGACAGCACATAGGTGCCGATCATCACCCGGCGCTGCACCTCGGGGCCAAAACCTTCGGCGCGGGTCTTTTCATACATCTCGGTGATGCCATCGCCCTGCGCCAGACGGGCACGGTGGCCATAACGCACCCCGTCATACCGCGCGAGGTTGCTGGACGCCTCGGCCGGAGCAATGACATAATAGGCGGGCAGCGCATATTTGGTGTGCGGCAGGCTGATATCGACAATCTCGGCCCCCGCATCCTTCATCATCCGGGTGCCGGTCGCCCACAACGCTTCAATCTCATCGGGCATGCCGTCCATCCGGTATTCTTTCGGAATCCCGATGCGCTTGCCCCGAATATCCCCGGTCAGCGCCGCTTCGAAATCCGGTACGGCGAGGTTGGCAGAGGTGCTGTCCTTGGGGTCATGCCCCGCCATTGCGCCCAGAAAGATCGCCCCATCCCGCACCGATTTCGTCATCGGTCCGGCCTGATCCAGACTGGAGGCAAAGGCCACGATGCCCCAGCGGCTGACCCGACCATAGGTCGGCTTGATTCCCACGATCCCGGTAAACGCGGCAGGCTGGCGGATCGACCCGCCCGTGTCGGTGCCGGTCGCGGCCAGGCAAAGATCCGCCGCCACCGCCGCAGCCGATCCGCCCGAAGACCCGCCGGGGGTCAGGGCCGTGTCATCATTCCCGCGCCGCCACGGATTGACCGCATTGCCATAGCATGACGTCTCGTTGCTGGACCCCATGGCAAACTCGTCCATGTTCAGCTTGCCCAGCATCACGGCACCCGCATCGAACAGCTTGGTCGTCACGGTCGATTCGTATTCAGGCTTGAAGCCACGCAAGATGTTAGACCCGGCCTGCGACGGCACACCTTTGGTGCAGAAAAGATCCTTGATCCCAAGCGGAATGCCGCACATTGCAGGCGCATCCCCAGAAGCGAGCCGCGCATCCGCGGCCCGTGCCTGCTCCAGTGCAATCTCGGGTGTCTTGTGAACAAAGGCGTTCAGCCCGTCGCCCGCATCCATCGCGGTCATACAAGCCATGGCCAGATCGACCGCACTCAGCTCGCCCTTGCGCAACGCATGCCGAGCGGCGGCGATTGTCAGTTGATTGGCGTTCATTCCACCACCTTCGGCACCGCAAAAAACCCTTCGCGCGCATCGGGCGCATTGGCAAGCACCCGTTCAGGATAGCCACCATCCGTCACCACATCCGCCCGCCGCGCCAGCCGCATCGGCGTGACCGATGTCATCGGCTCGACGCCCGTGACATCAACCTCGTTGAGCTGATCCATGAACCCCAAAATGCCCGACAAGTCTGCCGCGAGTGCCGGCAGATCAGCCTCTTGCACCCGGATGCGGGCCAGTTTTGCCACTTTGCGGGCGGTATCTGTATCAATCGACATGGGAAACCTCGGTCTGATTGCCTTCGTTTAGCCCCGCGCCTCCAAGGCTGCAAGAGAGGCTTCGGCTTTGTGGCGGCGGTAAACCTCTATCATCCAGCCCAGCATCACGGCGTTAAGAAGGTGCCACAGGAAATGCGTGCCAATGGGCAGCACGCGGCATAGCGGCTCATCAAGCGTGCGAAATGTCAGACTGACGATCAACAGCCCCGCCCCGATCGACAGCCCCCGTGCGGTGTCCGGGTGCCCGCGCATCAACCAGGCATAGAACAGGATCAGCACCGGCACCGGCGCATAGCCAGCCGACGATCCCAAACCCGGCACCATCCCCCAAAGCGGCGCGGTCACGGCGGCATAGGGCACGAAAGCCAGCACGCACAGTCCCGCCTGCCACCCCTTCAACCCCAGCATGTCGCGGCTGGCGGCAAAGACATAAAGCAGGATAAACGCCACAATCGGCACCACATCCAAAACCCCCGTCAACCGGTTGGCATGGGTGTGGAACAGATAGCTCCCCACGCCGATGATTCCCAACACGACACACATCACCCGCGCCAGCCCGGTTGTGCGTCCCCACATCGCCGCAGCCACCAGCACAAACATGGCATTCGTGACCGCGTTCACAGGCTCGGCCCAATACTCCGGCCCAAATCGTTCGCAATAGCCATCCACCGCAGCCAGCCAGTCCATCTGTTTCCTTCGCCTCCGATCCAGTTACACTGCAAACGTAGCCCAAAATCGAGGACGCACCATGCAGATCATCTGGCTAGGTCATTCCGGCTTTCGCATCGAAATCGAGGACGCTGTCCTGCTGATCGATCCCTGGCTTACAGGCAACCCGATGTTCCCCGCCGACCGGCGGGCCGAAGCCGTGGCGGGTGCCACGCATATCCTGCTGACCCATGGGCACAATGACCACGCGGGCGATGCGGTGGCGCTTTCGCAGGAACTGGGCCTGACCATCTACGGCATTTACGACCTGATGTCGTGGCTCGGCAAACAAGGGGCAACTGTCACCGGCTTCAACAAGGGCGGTACCGTGGATCTTGGCGGGGCCAAAGTCACCATGGTCAACGCCTGCCATTCGTCGTCGATCGCAGGGCCAAACGGCCCGGTTGCGGTTGGGTCAGAAGCGGGCTTCATGATCGCAGGCAACGGCCGGACGATCTACATCTTGGGCGATACCGACATAATGGCCGACATGGGCTGGATGGGCGAGTTCCACCACCCCGACATCGGCATCCTTGCCGCAGGCGGATTCTACACGATGGACATGAAACGCGCAGCCTTCGCAGCGCGCAAATACTTCAACTTCAAGACAGTGATCCCTTGCCACTATCGCACGTTTTCGGCGCTGGCGCAGGACGCAACCGACCTTGTGCTGGGCCTGCCCGGTGTCACGGTGATCGAACCTCAAGTGCTGGAACCGATTGTGTTCTAGCCCCTGCAGCGTGCGTGAAATCACGCACCCTACCCCTCCGCTCAACGTGGCTCAGCCCGGCGCCGTTTCCTTGCGCGGCATCCCGGCACCTACCGGCGAGCCGCAAAGAACGTCTTCAACAAAGCCTCGGCCTCTTGCGCGCCAATGCCATCATAAACCTCTGGCACGTGGTGGCACTGGGCATGTGAAAAAACCTGCGCCCCCACGGCGACCCCGCCCGATTTCACATCCGAGGCTCCGTAATACAGCCGCTCCACCCGCGCCGCTGCAATCGCCGCCGCACACATCGCGCAAGGCTCCAGCGTCACATAAAGATCGGCCCCCGCCAGCCGCTCCGAACCCGCCCGCACGCAAGCCTCGCGGATCACCAGCATTTCGGCATGCGCCGTGGGGTCCGACAACTCGCGCACCCGGTTGCCTGCTCGCGCGACCACCGCCCCGCCCTGCACCAGAACCGCCCCCACCGGAACCTCGCCGCGCTGCCCTGCCGCAACCGCTTCTTCCAGCGCAAGGTCCATGAAAGACCGGAACCCGCTCACAGATTGCCCTTTCCTGCTGGCTCAAATATCCTTCGGGGGTCCGGGGGTGAAAAACCCCCGGCGGTCGCCGCCGGTGCGCCCGCTGAAATTACCCGCGAGGATGCCCAATGACCACCAAAGAAACGTCCAAGAAACCAAGCTCTCCGGAAGGTGAGCGCATCGCCAAGGTGTTGTCGCGGGCCGGTGTCGCCTCACGCCGCGAGGCAGAGCGGATGATTGAATTGGGCGAGGTTGCGGTCAACGGCAAGATCATCGACAGCCCCGCACTTAACGTCACCGCAAAAGACCGCATCACCGTGCGCGGCGAACCTTTGGCAGAGCCGGAACCCGCGCGGTTGTGGCTTTACTACAAACCCGACGGTCTGGTGAGCTCGACCAGCGACGAAAAGGGCCGCCCGACCGTATTCGACAACCTGCCCCCGGAATTGCCCCGTGTCATGTCGGTGGGGCGTCTTGACCTCAACTCCGAAGGCTTGCTGCTGCTGACCAACGACGGCGAGTTGAAGCGCCGTCTCGAGCTTCCCTCGACCGGCTGGCTGCGCAAATACCGCGTGCGGATCAAGGGCAACCCGACCGAAGCGGAACTGGAACCCCTGCGTCGCGGGATCACGGTTGACGGCGAGCGGTTTCAACCGATGGCTGTCGCACTTGACCGGCATCAAGGGGCCAACGCCTGGCTCACCGTCGGCCTGCGCGAAGGCAAGAACCGCGAGATCCGCCGCGCGCTGTCCGCGATCAACCTGACGGTGAACCGCCTGATCCGCGTCAGCTACGGCCCATTCCGTCTGGGCGATCTGGAACCGGGGCAAGTGGAAGAGATCAAGGCCAAAATCCTGCGCGAACAATTGGGCGATCAACCCGCAGAAAAGCCAGTCGGAACGGCCGTCAAACGATCCCGCGCGCCGCGTCCGGGCATCCCGTCCGACACTCCGCGCGTGACCAAAGGGGCGCCCGTCAAACCCGCGTCGACTCCGGCCGATCCCGCAAAACCTGGCGCGCGCCGCAACACGGCCAAGACCGCCGGCACCCCGGCGCTAAAGCATCTGTCGGACACGTGGACCAAAGCGACTACCCCCCGCAAACCAACGGGCACCGCCACCCCTGCGTCCACCCCAACCCCGCGCAAACCAAAACCTCGCACCTGATCCCGGCTCCAAAGGGGGGGGGCAGCAAGGGCAGGAAGAAACCCCGCTTACTGCCTGCGCGCCCACTGGCACCACGCCCGGCCATCACCTATAATCTTTCGAGTCAAGGCTTTTGCAGTTACGGTTTCGGCGGTGGCAGATCTTACGAAAGCGGGGGTGGGCAATGTCTGACAAGACACTTCGGAACCTGAGCTTCGTCGGATTGCTGGCGCTGACCCTTTATGCCGCCATCGGCGGGAGCGTGTAATGCCACGGCATTTCGGCGGCAAATACAGCCCGAACGGGGAAGCCCATAACAAATCGGGGCCCAACGAATCGGGCGAAATTCCCAGTTTGGCCACTATCCGCAAAGAACGCGCGGGCTTTGGGTCGTGGATGTTGTTTGTCACCCCGTTCCTCTTCCTGATCCCCGCCTTCTTCAGTTCCACCGGCAACCTGTTTCTTGGCCTCGCGGCGGGTGTGGTCCTGCTGCTGTCTGCCTCGCTGACACGCGACGGCATCTTGGCGCAGGCCGCCTACACCAACCGCCGCGTCGCCCGCCGCCCGGCCTTCCCGCGCAAGATCGCGGGCGCTGTCGTGACTGGCGTGGGCCTTGGCGTCGGCACCATGACATGGGCGCCGGGGCTGATATATCCTATCTTGTTCGGCATCGTGGGGGCAGCTTTGCATCTGGGAGCGTTCGGGCCTGACCCGCTGACCGACAAGGGAATGGAAGGCATCGATCAATTCCAGACCGACCGCGTCGCGCGTGCCGTTGACGAAGCAGAACGCCATGTCAAGGCGATGAAGGACGCGATCCTGCGCGCCGGGGACCGCAAGTTGGCGGCGCGGGTGGACCGGTTTGCCACGACTGCCCGCACGATGTTTCGCACCATCGAAGGCGACCCGCGCGACCTGACCTCCGCCCGAAAGTATCTGTCGGTTTATCTGATGGGGGCCCGCGACGCGACGGTGAAATTTGCCGACATCTATGCCCAGAACCGCGACGCGGCGACTCGGGCCGACTACGAGGCGCTGCTCACCGACCTCGAGACCAATTTTGCCAGCCGCACGCAGGCTTTTTTGAGGGATAATCATGCGGATCTGGATGTTGAAATTGCCGTGTTACGCGACCGATTGAAACTGGAAGGATAAGCCGCCCTCAACCGGACCAAACGCCTCCACCCAAGGCCTGTAAAAGTGAGATTGCCATGACCGACTCCATCCGTGCCAAAGCTGCCACTGCCCTTGCCGATGTCGAAGCCGTCACCGCAACGATCCTTGCCGAACCAGGCACCGCGATCGTGGCGCTGGAGGCGGCACCTGCTCCGGTTGCCGAATACATCCGCAAGCGGATGAACGAATTGGACATGTCCAACACCCAGTCGATCATCTCGTTCGGCTCGGCGGCTCAGGCTGAATTGCAGGTGATCAGCCAGGAAATGCTGGCGGATGTGAAGAACAAGGATGCAGGGCCAGCAGGCGACAGTCTGCGCCAGATCGTCACCACAATCCGCGGGTTTTCCATCACCGAACTCGACGTGCGGCGGCAGAGGTCCTGGTGGGAAAAACTGATCGGTCGCGCCGCCCCCTTCGCCAACTTTGTGGCGCGGTTTGAAACCGTTCAGGGCCAGATCGACAAGGTCACCGAAAACCTGCTGATGCACGAACACACGCTGCTGAAAGACATCAAGTCGCTGGACAGGCTGTATGAAAAGACGCTGCGATTTTACGACGAACTAGCGCTTTACATTTCGGCGGGGGAAGCAAAGCTGAACGACCTCGATAGCATCGACATCCCGGCCAAAGAGGCCGAAGTAGCCGGCGCCCCCGAAAACGATCAAGTCAAGATCGCCCAGCAACTGCGCGACCTGCGCGCCGCGCGCGACGATCTGGAACGCCGGATCCACGATCTGAAGCTGACGCGTCAGGTCACGATGCAATCGCTGCCGTCGATCCGTCTTGTACAAGAAAACGACAAATCGCTGGTGACCAAGATCAGCTCTACCCTCGTGAACACCGTACCGCTGTGGGAAACCCAACTTGCCCAAGCCGTGACGATCCAGCGCAGCAAAGAGGCGGCAGAAGCGGTGCGGTCGGCCAATGATCTGACCAACGAACTGCTGACCGCCAATGCCGAAAACCTGCAACAGGCCAACCGCGTCGTGCGCAGCGAAATGGAACGCGGCGTCTTCGACATCGAGGCGGTCAAGAAGGCCAACGCCACCCTGATCGCCACGATCAACGAAAGCCTCGCCATCGCCGATGCTGGCAAGACCCGCCGCGCCAGTGCCGAGGTAGAGTTGAAGAAGATGGAGCACGAGTTGCGCGACACGCTCGCCTCTGCCTCGGCCCGCAAAACTGGCCAAGGCGCAACCACTGGCCAGGCGCTGCAAAGCTGATGTTGCCCCCAAGCGCAGCCCCGTGGCGCTTTAGATGGCCAGTGACCGCTCTGGTCACGGCGCTGGTCCTTTCGGCCTGCGCCACGCCCATGACGGCACCGTCGCGCCCGCCCGCGCCGACTGCCCCGCCTTCTGTCACGGTCCCGCTGCAAAGTGCTGCCAGTGCCGAAGCGCAGGCTTATTACCGCAGGTCCAGCAAGCCCTGCTGTCGCAAGGCCTGATGCGCACCGATGGCGGGGGCGATGATACACCGTTCAATGCACGTCAACTGACCGAAAACTTCATCCGCATCGCCCTGTTCGACGAATATGACCGGGGTGTGGGCGGGGCTGCCGTGCAGCGTCAGACAGTCAGCCAGTTGCGTCGCTGGGTCGCTCCGGTCCGCGTAGGGTTGCGTTTTGGAGCCTCGGTGCCACCCAAAGAGCGAGCCACCGACCGCGCGCGCATCGCATCTTATCTGGCAAGGCTGCAAGGCCTTACAGGTCATCCGATCCGACTGGATGACGGCAACCCGAATTTCTACGTTTATATCGTAAACGAAGAAGAACGTCAGGCGCTTGGCCCCGCCCTGCGTGCAGCCCTGCCGGGCGTGGCAGGCCCCGATAACGCCGGCCTGACAGACATGCTGCGGTCTACCTACTGTCTGGTCTACGCCCAGTCGAGCGGCTCAAGCTCGACCTATACTGGCGCCTTTGCGGTGATTCGCGCCGAACACCCCGACCTTCTGCGCCTGTCTTGCCTGCACGAAGAAATCGCCTAAGGCCTTGGCCTGCCCAACGACAGCCCCGCCGCCCGCCCGTCGATCTTCAACGACGACGAGGAATTCGCCCTTCTGACCCGGCAGGACGAATTAATGCTGCGCATGCTTTATGACCCCGCCCTGCGCCCCGGCATGACCGAATCCGAGGCCCGCCCGATCATCACAACCCTTGCCAGCCGACTATTGGGCGGCGAAAGCTAGGCCCGGACAAGTCGGGCAAAGGAGTGCACCATGGTATTCGATTTCCTGAAGGGCGAATTCGTCGATGTCATCACCTGGCTCGACGACACCCGCGACACAATGGTCTGGCGCTTTGAACGGCGTGGCAATGCGATCAAGATGGGGGCCAAGCTGACGGTCCGCGAAGGTCAGGCGGCGGTGTTCGTGCACGAAGGCGTGATGGCCGACGTGTTCGGGCCCGGCATGTATATGCTGGAAACCAACAACATGCCGATCATGACCACGCTGCAACACTGGGACCACGGATTTGACTCGCCCTTCAAGTCCGAAATCTATTTCATCAACACCACCCGCTTCAACGACCTGAAATGGGGCACCAAGAACCCGATCATGTGCCGCGATCCTGAATTTGGCGCAGTCCGCATCCGCGCCTTCGGCACCTATTCGATGCGCGTCTCAGACCCTGCGAGGTTCATGCAAGAAATCGTCGGCACGGATGGTGAGTTCACCGCAGACGAGATCAGCCTGCAGATCCGCAACATCATCGTGCAGGAGTTCACCGTGACCATCGCGAAATCCGGCATCCCGGTGCTGGATATGGCCGCGAACACCACCGATCTGGGCAAACTCATATCGACAGCTATTGCGCCAAAGACTGCCGACTACGGGCTGTCGATCCCGGAATTCTACATCGAAAACATCAGCCTGCCCGAAGAGGTCGAAAAGGTTCTCGACAAGCGCACCTCGATGGGCATCGCAGGCGATCTCAACAAATACATGCAGTTCAATGCCGCCGAAGCGATGGCCAATCCTGACTCTGGTGCGGGCGGGGCGATGACTGCCGGGATGGGGGCTGCAATGGGCATGAACATGGCCAACCGGATGGCGCAGCCCGGACCGTGGGGTGCCGCCCCCATTCACGCCACTCCGCCACCCCCGCCACCGTCCACCGCTCGCGCCTGGCATGTGGCCGAAAACGGCGCGACACAGGGGCCGTTCAACGACGCCGAGCTCGCCTCGATGGTAGCCTCTGGCCAACTGACCCGGTCTAGCCAGGTCTGGACTGCCGAGCAGGACGGCTGGAAACCTGCCGCCGACACCGACCTTTCGCGCCTCTTGGCCATGGTTCCGCCACACCCGCCGCCACCCGGCCTTTGATCGATGGCGATTGCGCAAGAACACCGCTGGCCCTGCGCGCAGTGCGGTGCCGACCTGCGCTATGCGCCGGGCCAGACCGTCTTGACCTGCGAACACTGCGGCCATGTGCAGAAAATCGCCCAAGCCGCCCCACGCGCCAAACTCAAAGCCCTGGACGAGCTGGACCTGACCCGCGGCTTGCGAGATGACCTGCCTGCCGCTGCGACCAAAGACGTGCGCTCCACCTCATGCCCGTCCTGCGGTGCAGTCATCGAATTTCAGGGCGCGAACCACGCGACCGAATGTCCGTTCTGCGCCAGCCCTGTAGTGGTCGATACCGGCGCGCACCGGGTGATCAAACCCCAAGCCGTGATCCCGTTTGCCCTGACCGAAGATCAGGCCCGCGATCAGTTGACCAAATGGCTGGGCCGGTTGTGGTTCGCACCGTCCAAGCTGCTGGAATACACTCGCAAAGGCCGCGCGATGACGGGGATCTACGCGCCCTGCTGGACCTTCGACGCCGATACCCGTTCACGCTATCGCGGGCAACGCGGCGAGCATTATTACGAAACCCGCACCGTGACCGTCACGGTGAACGGCAAAAGCGAACAGCGGCAGGAACAGGTGCAAAAAACCCGCTGGTATCCGGCATCGGGCACCGTTGCGCGGGATTTCGACGATGTCGTCGTGATCGCCTCGACCTCTCTGCCACAACGTCTGGCCTCCGGGCTGGACCCGTGGAACCTTGACGCGCTCACGGCCTATTCCCCCGATTACCTCGCGGGGTTTCAGGCCGAAGGCTATACCGTGGCGTTGGCCGACGGTCACCAGACCGCCCGCGCCCGGATGGCGCAGGTCATCCAATCCGACGTGCGCCGCGACATCGGCGGCGACGTGCAGCAAATCGACCACGTCGAAAGCGATTTCCAAGACGAGACATTCAAGCACATCCTGCTGCCGGTCTGGATGGCCGCCTACAAATACGGCGGAAAGAGTTACCGCTTCCTCGTCAACGGCCAGACAGGCGAAGTGCAGGGCGAACGCCCCTACTCCGCCTGGAAAATCGCGTTTTCGGTGATTGTGGTGCTGGTTCTGGTCGCAGGCGGCGTCTATCTGTCCAATCCCGAAGCATTCAACCTGCCCTGAACGCAGGCCACACGCGGCCATATCCCATGCACCTGGCGCTCGCAAACGCGGACGTTTGCTTATGTGGCTTCATCTGTTCCTAAATATCCCACGGGGGTCCGGGGGTGTGAAACCCCCGGCCTTGTCGTCAAACCCGCCGCAGCCGACCTTCGATCAACCACGCCGCCACCGCCAACGCTGCCGCCAGCAGCAGATACAACCACCCCGGCATCAAGGCCGCCACCCGGATGTCCTCTGTCAGATAGGCCCCGCGCGGCGTGACCCCGATCCAGCCGCGCCCATACGCTTGCCGGTCCCCGCGTACGCTGCGAACATCCGGGTTCCCGGCTTCCAGCCGCAGCACGCCGCCGTTGGTCGGCGTGACCAGCGGTTGCAGCTTGTCACCGCTTGCAATCGTCTCCTCGAACTCCTTGGGCGCGCGCGGCCCGACCGCGACCACCCGTGTCAGATCGTCCTGCTCCAACCGGTACAGACCAACCGTCGGGGCTTGCCAAACGCTTTGATACTTGCCGGGGCTGACTTCAGGCAGCATCAGCGTCGCTTTCGTCCCATCCGGCGCCGTGATCAGCAGATCGCCGGGCGGGGCTTCGGCCACCGACCGCCGGGTGATGGTCAGCAGCGGGCCCTTGGCCGTTGCGGTCAGGCTTTCTTCCTCCAGCTCGGGCTCTTTCAGCATCCAGTGCGCCAGCCGCCGCAGCAACTCCAACTGCGGCCCGCCGCCTTCATAACCGCGCCCCCACAACCAAATCTGATCGGAGGCAAGGACGGCGATCCGCCCCTCCTCGACCCGATCCAGGATCAACAAAGGCCGATCCCCCGGCCCCGACATCACGATCTGCCCACGCAAGGGCTTGACCTCGACCAGCCGGTGCCAGCGGCCCCAGCCACCCTCTTGTGCCAGCGCCTCCAGCCCCTCGGTCACCGGATGCCGCCGCCCCAGATCGGTGAGCGCGGGCTTGAAGCCTTCCTCGACCACGCGCGCAGTAGGCTCGGCTGGCAAAATCTCGGACAACGGTGACCGCCACAGCGAATCCACCGCCCCGTATTCCGGCCCCGCCGCCACCAGAACCGTGCCGCCGTCCTTCACATACTGCACCACATTGTCGATGTAGCTCATCGGCAGGATACCCCGCATGCGGTAGCGGTCAAAGATGATCAGGTCAAATTCGCTGATCTTTTCCACAAACAACTCGCGGGTCGGAAAGGCGATCAGGCTCAGCTCCGTCACCGGAATCCCGTCCTGCTTTTCCGGGGGCCGCAGGATGGTAAAATGCACAAGATCCACAGACGCATCCGATTTCAACAGGTTGCGCCAAACCCGTTCGCCCGCATGAGGCTCGCCGCTGACCAGTAGAACCCGCAACCGGTCACGCACCCCGTTGATCTGCACCACGGCGGCGTTGTTGCGGTCGGTCAATTCCCCTTCGCCCTGTGCCACCGAGAATTGCAGCACGTTCATCCCGCCATGCGGCAGCGTCACCGGCAGTTCCAGATCCTCGCCCACCCGCACGTCGTAGGTAACCGGTTCATCAGCATCTATCGCGATGGTCAGTTGCGTAAACCCGGCTACACTAGAAGGAACTGTTCCCTGATCTTCGATCCGCAGCTTCAGCTTCACCTCTTCGCCCAGAATGGCAAAGGCAGGCGCGTCGATCACCACCAACCGCCGGTCCCAATCCGTCGCAGCCCCCGTCAACAGCACCTGCAACGGCGCAGGCAAGGCTGGCACCAGCCCCAGATCATGCACCTGCCCATCGGTGATCAGGATCGCCCCTGCCACCCGAGCGCGGGGTTCCTCTGCCAAGGCCTCGGACAGGGCGGTCATCGCCAATGACCCTGCATCATCGGCCCCATCGGCAAAGGTGACGATCCGCAGTTCGGTGTCGGGCAGCGCTGCCACTTCAGCCTGCACCGATGCCACCGCCGCGCTGATCTGGTCGGGCCGACCCCCCAGAACCTGTGATGCGCTTTCGTCCACCACCAGCAGCACGATATCGGTCAACGGTTTCCGATCCTCTTGCTGCAACGACGGCCCAGCCAGCGCAAGCACCAGCACCCCCGCCGCCAAAAAACGCAACGCCCAGCCCGTCAGGCCCCGCCAGACCGCAAAGGCCAGCAACAGCGCCGCAATCCCGGCCACCCCCCAGATCACCGGCCACGGCAACAGAGGCGCAAAGATCACCGCACTCATTGTCCCAACCTTTCCAGCAATGCCGGCACGTGAACCTGATCCGATTTATAATTTCCGGTCAGCACATGCATGATGACGTTGATCCCGAACCGATACGCCAACTCGCGCTGCTGCTCGCCCGCATAGCCGCGCCCGACCGGATAGATCGGCACCCCATTGTCATCGGTGGCCCATGCCGCGGCCCAGTCGTTGCCGCCAAAGATCACTGGAGTGACGCCGTCGTTCAGGTTGCGAAACGGCATCCCTTCTGCCCGTTCGGCATCCGGCGGGGCGGCTTCCAGCCACAGGGTAAGCCCGGTGTAGCGCCCCGGAAAATCCTGCAACAGATAGAATGTCCGCGACAACACATGATCGGCCGGCATCGGCTCCAACGGCGGGATGTCCAGACCGGATGCCAACCGCTGCAGGGCCTGCGCTTCGGGGGTTGCGCTACCCGCGCCCGCCACATCTCCGTCGCGGGTGTCGAACAGGATCATCCCACCTGTGCGCAAGTATTTGTTCAGTTTGGAATAGGCGTCGGCAGAGGGCAGCGGTTGACCCGTTGTCACCGGCCAATAAAGGAACGGAAAGAACGCCAGTTCGTCGGCCTCAAGATCCACGCTCAGCGGCAGGTCAGGCTCAACGGACGTGCGCCGCCACAACTGATCGCCCAACCCGCGCAGGCCCGCCTCGGCGTCCGCATCCACCCGCGCGTCCCCGGTCAGCACATGCGCCAGCACCACGGCTTGGGTCGCCAGAATAGCGCGCTGGTCATCGCGGACCGACGCCTGAGCCTGCACATTCCCCGGCATGAACGAAACCATGGCCATCGCCAGCACCACCGCCGTCGCCCGCACCAATCCGGCCAGCTTGCCCGATAGCCACAAAGCCGCAAGAATATCCACGGTCAGCAACACCAAGGCCCCCGCCAGAAATGTACCCTTCAAAGCTTGCTCGCGCGCGCCTTCCAACTCTTCGACCGCCGTGCCCAGCGGCCAGGTTGCCGCTGACAGAACCGTTTCGCGCCCCACCGCGTTCAGCGCCACCTGCCGTTCGGCCCCGGAATAAAGCCCCGGCGGCACCGCTGCCCCCGGCCCGGCACCCAACGCGGCCGCCAGATCCTCGCCGGCGATCCCGCCCACTTTGCCTGCGTCCCGCTCGACCCCAAAGCCATCCAGCAGCACCGCAGGCACCCAGACCTGACCCGCCAGATCGCTGCCATCCGCCACCCCGGCGCGCGTCGATACCGCCAACCGTTCCAGCATCTGCACGAACAGACCCGACAGCGGCAGGGTGGACCATTCGGCGTTGGCCGTCACATGCATCAGTACCACCTGCCCCTGCCCCACCTCCTTGCGCGTAACCAAAGGCGTGCCATCGGCCAATGCCGCAATCGTGCGGGCCGAAAGGTCGGGATCGGGCTGCGCCAGCACCTGCGCCGACACCGACACATCGGTCGGGATCACCAGCCCGTGAAACGGACTGCCTTCCGGGAAATCAGCCAGCAGTTTCGGCTCGCCCCATGACATCGTGCCCCCCACCGACCGCCCGCCCTCGCGCAGCCGCACCGGCATCAGGGGGTCTTCGTCGATCCGGCTGACATCACTTGCCGCCAGTTTCGGCCCGGCAAATCGCAACAGCAACCCGCCCTTGTCAAGCCATTCCAGCATGTTGTCCGACTCGGTTGGCGTCAGGCGCGCCACGTCGGCCAGAACGATCACATCCGGACTGGCCAGCAGAACATCCGACAGCCCGCCCTCGATCAGTTCCGCCACAGGCTCCAGCGCCTGCCGCAAGAAGTGGGTCGGCGACAGCAGTTGCAGCCCTTCCCGGTCCGCCCCGCCGCCGATCAATGCGATCTTGCGACGTTTCAAACTGTCATCGGTCAAACTGACCGCCCCCGCAGACCGCTGCCCCAAAATCTCGAACCGCTTGATCCGGTTGCGCAATTCGGGCGGCAACGCCAACGAGGTTTCGGCCACCTCGGCGCCTGCCGCAAACGCCACCGTGCCCCGCGCCAGTTCACGCTCGATCCCCGAGGGGTCAGGGCCGCGCGCCACCACCTCGACCTGCACCGCAGCACCAGCAGGTTGCCGCGCGACCGACACCTGCACAGCCCCATCCGCAAACCCCGGTGGGGCCAGCGCCAGAACCGGGCGCGGCGAGGCAACCACCGTCAACCGCCCGCGATCCTGAAACAGTGACGCCAGCGCCGCCTGCCCGTCATGCGCCAGTCCGTCCGACAGCCAAACCGTGTCGAAACCGCCGTCTGGCAGCACATCCGCCCAATCCATCGACGGCATCCACGGCGCAGGCGTCAGCGCTGCCGCCCGCCCCACCCAAGCCTCTGCCGCCTGAAACACCGGCGCTTGCGGTACGTCCGTCAACTGCACCACAGCCACCGTGCGCCCATCGCGCCCCGCCTCTTCGACCAAGGCAACCGCCCGATCGACGCGGCGCGGCCAATCCCGCGCATCGGCCCACCCGCCGTCCAGCACCACCAGCAGCGGCCCAGTCCCCGCCACATCCTCGCGCGGGTTCAGCACGGGTCCGGCGAAGGCAATAATCGCCGCTGCTAACGCGGCCATCCGCAGCAACAACAGCCACCACGGCGTCTTGTCCACCTCGCGGTCCTCGTCCACCAGCCCCAGCAGCAGCGCCACCCCCGGAAACCGCCGCCGGATCGGCGCAGGCGGCACCGCGCGCAGCAAAAGCCACAATACCGGCAGCGCGACCAACCCCAACAGCAACCATGGCGCGGTAAAGGCGAGCGGGATCATCGCCCGCCCTCCAAGGCGCGGTAGGCCCACAGCAGCGCCGGTTGCGCGCCTGTCCCGGTATGAAAACAGCCATACTGCCAGCCAACCGCACGGGCCAATCCCGCAAGCTGTCCCTTGCGTTCGGCCAGCCGCGCCAGATACCGGCCGCGCAGATCACCGGCGCGCTGCGTTTCACATCGCACCCCGCCACCCATCGATTCAAAGATCGTGCGACCGTCGAAGGGAAAATCTTCCTCCGCCGGGTCCAGCACCTGCATCAACACACCCCGAACCCCGCGATCCGCCGCGTAGGCCAGCGCCGTTTCGACCCCGCCAATGTCGCCCAGAAAATCCGACGCGAACACCGCGCGCCCATGTGCGACCATGCCGCCCACCTCGGGCGCACCATAATCCGCCGCCGTATCGCCCAAGTCCCGCGCCAGCCGCATCAACTGCGTGCGCCCCGCGCGCGGCGTTTCGGCCATCCCGACCCGCTCACCCCCGCGCAGCAACAACACCGCCAGCGCCAAGGCCAGCAGCCGGGCACGTTCGGCCTTGGGCGCGCGCGCCTTGTCGCCCGTAAAACTCATCGACTTCGCACCATCGACCCACAACGTCACCGACTGCGCCGCCTGCCATTCCCGCTCGCGCACAAAATGGCTGTCTGACCGCGCCGACCGCCGCCAATCGACCATCCGCATCGGGTCGCCCTGATGCGCCGGGCGGTACTGCCAGAACTCGTCACCCAAGCCTGCCCTGCGCCGCCCATGTTCGCCAAGCATTACCGTCGCCGCCAAATGCTCGGCCTGTGCCAACAACGCCGGCAGCGATTGCCCAAGCGCCTCGGCCTTTGCCCGAAGATCGGCGGAGACGCTCACGCGGCCGCCTCAAGCCGCAGGGTCCGCGTCACCACACGGTCAATCAGCCCACCCAACGTCTCGCCCCGCGCGCGCGCCGCGAACGACAGCGACATCCGGTGCGTCATGACCGGCCGCGCGAGCGCCGCCACATCCGCCAGCCCCGGCACCAACCGCCCGTCCAGCAGCGCCCGCGCCCTGACCGTCAGCATCAACGCCTGCGCCGCCCGCGGACCCGGCCCCCATGACAGACTGCCTTCCAGATCGCGCCCCTCGGGCTCGCCGGGCCGACAAGACCGCACGAGGTCCAGAATGGCCTCCACCACCGCCTCGCCAACCGGCATTCGGCGGATGATCGCTTGCGCCGCCAGCAACTCCCCCGCCGAAAACACCGCCTGCGCGCGCGCCTCGACAGCGCCTGTCGTCGCCATCAGAATATCCCGCTCGGTCGCACGCGTCGGATATTCCACATCCACCTGCACCAGAAAGCGGTCCAGCTGCGCCTCGGGCAGCGGATAGGTGCCTTCCTGTTCAATCGGATTCTGCGTCGCCAGAACATGAAACGGCCGGCCAAGCGGGCGATGCACCCCGGCCACGGTGACTTCCTTTTCCTGCATCGCCTGCAACAACGCCGACTGGGTGCGCGGCGAAGCGCGGTTGATTTCGTCCGCCATCAGCAACTGGCAAAACACCGGCCCTTCAATGAACCGGAATGCGCGGCTGCCGTCCGCCGCACTGTCCAGCACCTCGGACCCCAGAATGTCGGCAGGCATCAGGTCGGGCGTGAACTGGATGCGGCTGCTCTTCAGCCCCATCACCGTGGACAGCGTATCGACCAGCAACGTCTTGCCCAACCCCGGCAGACCCACCAGCAAGGCATGCCCGCCGCACAGCATCGCCGCAAGCACCAGATCAACGACCTTGTCTTGCCCGATAAACCGCTGGTTCACCTCGCGCTTTGCCAGTGCCAGACGCGCGCCCAAGGCTTCGATTTCGGCAACAAGGCTGGCAGGATCGGTCATGACATTGCTCCGGGAAGGGTTATGTGTGCATTAGAACCAACTAAGGCGGCAGGCACAAATGGCAAAAACCGAAACAGGACAAATGATCGTGAAACCATCGGCTGAAGGTCTGGCAGCGTCTGTTCAGGCGGCAACCAAAAAAGGTCCGCCTCCGGTTCATCTGTGGAACCCACCGTTCTGCGGCGAGTTGGACATCCGCATCGCCCGTGACGGGACGTGGTTCTACCTTGGATCGCCCATTGGCCGCGCGCCACTGGTCAAGCTGTTTTCTTCGATTCTGCGGGCCGAAGATAACCGCTATGTGCTGGTCACCCCGGTCGAAAAGGTCGGAATTCAGGTCGATGACCTGCCGCTGCACGCGACCGACTTTACCGCCACCGGGACTGGCCGCGACCAGACGCTGACGTTTCACACAAAAACCGACGATGATGCCGTCGCAGGCCCCGACAACCCGCTGCTGATCCCTCGCGATCCGGCAACGGGCGAGCCTGCCCCGCAGGTCCTGATCCGCTTGGGGCTCGCCGCCCGCATCGACCGCAAAAGCTTTTACCGCATTGCAGAACTTGGAACCCACGAACCGCTTGACGGGCAAAGCTGGTTCGGCGTCTGGTCTTCTGGCACATTCTTCCCGATGATCCCCTCGAACGAATTGCCCTGAGAATGCCCCGTTTTGCTGCCAACCTGACCATGCTGTTTACCGAAGTGGCAGCCCTCGACCGCCCTGGCCTTGCCCTGCAAGCCGGGTTTGACGGAGTTGAGATCCTGTTCCCCTACGACCACGTGGCCAAGGACTGGGTCGCAGCCCTTGCGGGCGTGCCCGTCGCGCTGATCAATGCTCCTCCGGGCAATTGGATGACGGGCGACAGGGGTCATGCGGCCGTGCCTGGCGACGAGTCCGCGTTTCGCGACAGCTTTCTGCGCGGGGCTGACATGGCGACCCGTTTGGGGGCACAGCGCCTGCATGTGATGGCCGGGGTGGCGCGCGGGCCTCTGGCCGAACAGACCTTCGTCGAAAACCTGACATGGGCCCTGGCACAGGCCCCGGATCAGGTCCTGTGTATCGAGCCTTTGAACACCGATGATATGCCGGGCTATTTCCTGAACGATTTCGTTCAGGCGGGCCGCATCCTCGATGACCTCAATCCGCCGCTGATTGCCGGGCAGCCGCAGATCGGCTTGCAGTTTGACCTGTGGCACGCGGCCCGCATCCATGGCGACGCAGCCGCCGTATGGCAGCACCACGAGGCCCGGATCAACCACATCCAGATCGCAGGCTTCCCCACCCGTGCCGAACCGGGTGGCGGCGGGTTTGATCTGACCGGACTTTGCAGCGAGTTGGACAGCAAAGGATATAGAGGCTGGGTCGCGGCCGAATACCGCCCCGCACGGGCGACGGTCCACGGTTTGGCATGGCTGGGCGCACTGAAAGCCCGCAACCGAACCATCGGCACCTGACAGCAGGTGTGTGCTTGCACGCACCCCTGATTCGCGGCCATTTGGTTGATCCCGGTACGGCTTCGTTTCGTCTGCACAGGGGGTGTACTAAAGATGTAATCGTTTTTATGTAATTTCAGTGGATTAACCGGCGGAAACCCCATTTCCCTTGCTGCGCCCGCGCCACACGTTAAATTTCCGAAAACGCCAGTACAGGATACCTCCATGCCCCGTGCCGCCCCGGAAACCCAGATCGTCACCCACTGGAAAGTCGCCTGCGACGGCGGCGAGGGTGCGCTCGGCCATCCCCGCGTCTGGCTGACCATCCCCGAAACAACGGGCTTCGTCGAATGCGGCTATTGCGACAAACGGTTCGAGATCGACCGCGATCATGCCCACGACGACCATTAACGCCGCAGGATCAGCCCAAGAATCGCGCCGACAATCGCCCCCAGCGGCACCCAAAAGAACGCAACACCCATCGCATAAGCCCTCTCTGCCTGCAAAATCGGCACGATCTCGGGCAAGCTGAACCCGATCACCCCGGACAACAGTCCACTCGCCAGAAATCCGCCAATCCCTCACGCCAATGCTTTCATCATCCTTCCGCCTCCGCTGGAACAGCAGCCACATCCGTGGCACTACTCGTTCAACAGCGAAAGGGCGCAACATGAAATTCGGCAAGGGCCACCACCTGCATCTGATCGACGGATCGGCCTATATTTTCCGCGCCTATCACGCCCTCCCCCCCCTTACCCGCAAGTCCGACGGGCTACCGGTGGGCGCTGTGGCGGGGTTCTGCAACCTGATCTGGGGTGAATTGAACACAACCCGCAAGTCAGAATCCCCCACCCATATCGCGGTGGTCTTCGACCACAGCGCAAAAACCTTCCGCAACGACCTTTACCCCGCCTACAAGGCCAACCGCCCCCCCCTGCCCGAAGACCTGCGCCCACAGTTCCCGCTGACCCGCGACGCCACCCGCGCCTTCAACATCGCCTGCATCGAGATGGAGGGGTACGAGGCCGACGACATCATCGCGACGCTCGCCTGCATGGCCCGCGCTGCGGGCGGCACCGCGACAATCATCTCGTCCGACAAGGACCTGATGCAACTGGTGGGCGACGGGGTGAACATGTTCGACCCGATGAAGGCCCGCCTCATCGGCCCCGATGAGGTGGTCGAGAAATTCGGCGTAGCCCCGGACAAAGTGATTGATGTTCAATCCCTTGCCGGGGACAGCGTCGATAACGTCCCCGGCGCGCCGGGCATCGGGCTGAAAACGGCGGCATTGCTGATTAACGAATATGGCGACCTCGACACGCTGCTGGGTCGCGCGTCCGAGATCAAGCAACCGGCGCGGCGGGCGGCCTTGTTGGACAACGCAGACCAGATCCGCCTTTCGCGCGATCTGGTGCGCCTGAAGCTCGACACGCCGGTGACCGTGGGTCTGGACGAATTGGCCGTGACGGCTCCGGACCCCGAGGCGCTGATGGGTTTTCTGAACCTGATGGAATTTCGCACGCTGACCAAACGGGTGGCCGACAAGCTGAACATCGCTGTTCCAGAGATGGCACCTGCCCGCGGCTTCGAGGTTGCCGAGGCGCATGACGCAGCCGCCACGCCAGACCAATTGCCGTTCGATCACGCCGCCTATGTGCAGATCAGCGATGCCGCAACACTTTCTCGATGGATTTCACGGATTGTCGAACGCGGATATGTTGCGGTCGATACGGAAACCACGTCGCTTGACGAAATGCGCGCTGAACTCGTCGGAATTTCGCTGTGCATCGACCCCGGAAAGGCCGCCTACATTCCGCTGGGCCACCGTCAGGGCGGGGGTGATCTGTTCGGCTCGCAGGCGCTGACCGCAGGGCAAATGCCGCTGGTTGAGGCCTTGGCCCTGCTGAAGCCGGTTCTGGAAGATCCGTCGATCCTGAAGATCGGCCAGAACATGAAATATGACGCCAAAATATTTGCACTTCAGGGTGTGACGGTCGCACCGATCGACGACACGATGCTGATGTCCTATGCCATGCATGCAGGTTTGAACGGCCATGGCATGAATGCGCTGTCCGAAAAATACCTCAACCATTCTCCCATTCCGATCAAGCAGTTGATCGGCGCCGGCAAGTCGCAGGTGACCTTCGACCGGGTGGCGATCGACGATGCGGTGAAATACGCGGCCGAAGACGCCGACATCACGCTGCGCCTGTGGCATCTGTTCAAGCCGCAACTGCACCGGGCAAAGGTCACGACGGTTTATGAAACCCTCGAACGTCCCTTGGTGCCGGTTCTGGCACAGATGGAGATGACGGGCATTCAGGTCGACCGAGACACTCTTTCGCGGATGTCCAACGCGTTTTCGCAGAAAATGGCGGGGCTCGAGGCCGAGATCCACGAAATGGCAGGGGTCCCTTTCAACGTGGGCAGCCCCAAGCAACTGGGCGAAATTCTGTTTGACAAGATGGGATTGCCGGGGGGCGAGAAGGGCAAGACAGGTGCCTATGCGACAGGCGCCGACATTCTGGAAGACCTTGCCACCGAACACGAACTGCCCGGCCGGGTGCTGGATTGGCGTCAGCTTGCCAAACTTAAATCCACCTACACCGATGCGCTGCAAGACCACATCAACCCGGACACCGGGCGTGTCCACACGTCGTATTCGCTGACCGGAGCCGTCACCGGGCGGCTGTCGTCAACCGACCCCAACCTGCAAAATATTCCGATCCGCACCGAAGAGGGCCGCCGCATCCGCGAAGCGTTCGTGGCACCCAAAGGCAAACTTTTGGTGTCGCTTGACTATTCGCAGATCGAACTTCGCATCCTCGCGCACGTCGCGGCCATCCCGTCCTTGCGGCAGGCCTTTGCGGACGGCATCGACATTCACGCGATGACCGCGTCCGAGATGTTCAACGTGCCACTGTCCGAAATGACCCCCGACATCCGCCGCCGCGCCAAGGCGATCAACTTTGGTGTGATCTACGGAATCTCGGGCTTTGGACTCGCGCGCAATCTGCGCATTCCCCGCGCGGAGGCACAAGGATTTATCGACCGCTATTTCGAACGCTTCCCCGGCATCAGAGAATACATGAACGAAACGATCGCCTTTGCGCAATCAAAGGGTTACGTCCAAACCTTGTTCGGTCGCAAAATTCATACGCCTGAAATCAACGCACGCGGCCCCGCCGCTGGCTTTGCCAAACGCGCCGCGATCAATGCGCCGATCCAAGGCACCGCCGCCGACGTGATCCGCCGCGCGATGATCCGAATGCCTGCCGCAATCGCCGATCTGCCAGCCAAGATGCTGCTGCAAGTGCATGACGAGTTGCTGTTCGAAGTGGCCGAGGATGCCGCCGATGCCCTGACCCGTGTGGCGAAAGACATCATGGAAGGTGCCGTCCATCCCGCCGTGACACTGACTGTGCCCCTGACGGTCGAGGCGGGCCGCGGGGTCAACTGGGCGGCCGCGCATTGATGATCAAGGGCTGTTCAGGTCTGCGCCGACCTTGCCCTGTCGCTTGACCTGCCACGGGTTTCCGAGGCGGCCCTGTGGGGAAATCCTTGCCTGAAAGCACATGGCAAGATGTGGTGCTGGTGATCGTCTTACGTCGATGCCGCCGCATTCAAGGTCGCCGAGGAAGTGCAAACGAAGGTCAATGGCCAAATCCCTATCGACGCCAGAGCTGAGCCCTTATCGACCCGCAACTGAAAGAAGTTGTTGCGCGCCGAACGGACATGGACGTAGGCGACCCGGGGGTCGTCCAGCCGCGCCGCTGCCTATGCGGCGATCTCTGGCGTCGGCACCACAGCGCCAGTGCCATAGACGATCCGGTCGTCCGGCCCGTAACCGCGCACGATGTAGTCCGGCGAATCCAACACGGCGGGCAGGTCCGCCCCACCCCCCGCCTCGCAGGGGTCGGCACACAGAAAGATCGGCCCCGGTTCGGTTCAGGGCTGTCGCGAGGGAACGGGCTGATGCACCAGCACCAGCACCAGCACCAGCACGGCACAACCTGCGGAAATGATCGTCACGCAACGCACGGCATGCCGTCACCGTCCGAGATGCCATGCTCGGGTGTCTGGCCATTGGCATCGGGTCCGCACGCCTGACAGGCGCGGGCAATTGCGGTTGAGATCGGGATAAGACGGATCGTCATGTGTGGTTTTCTTTGGTGTCCCACCATGTGCCAATCGATGGGTGCAACGCGGCCCGATCCCTGTTGTTTCAAACCATGACGATTCAGGCCAATTCGACCAGCCGCCCAAGGAAACGACCACCCAGGATATGCAGATGGTAATGCGGCACTTCCTGCATACCATTCACCCCGGCATTGGTGATCCCCCGATACCCCCCCTCGCCCGCCATCGCGCAGATCTGCGCCGCGAGCCTGTAGAAATCGACGATTTCTTCGGGGCTGGCCTCTGCCCCGAAATGGTCGAACGTAACGTAAGCCCCTTTCGGGATCACCAGCACATGAAACGGCGCGTGCGGGCGAATGTCGTGAAAGGAAAGCGTATGTGGCGATTCCAGAACCGTCTTGTTGGAAATTTCGCCACGAAGGATCTGCGCGAAGATGTTCGTCGGGTCGTAGGCATGGGTCATGTGTCAATCCACAAAAAGGTATTCGGTCGCCGCAATTTCGCGGGCCTGCCAAGCTGGAATATCAAGAAATTCGGTAACAGCCCAGGTAGGCGTTTTCGATTGAGCGCTTGACGCGGGACTCTTGGCATGAATCAAGCTTCCCATGTCTCCGGCCTCTCAATCCAACTCAGATGACGGTGCATTGACCGCCGCGATTGCCG
>Ga0209702_10002359_pt1 | contig 33222 bp, 19 predicted proteins | sample FRY01_FD_187210 | JGI IMG/M metagenome (GOLD analysis project Ga0209702, IMG submission 187210) | Freshwater microbial communities from Lake Fryxell liftoff mats and glacier meltwater in Antarctica - FRY-01 (SPAdes) (version 2) | ecosystem: Environmental > Aquatic > Freshwater > Ice > Glacier...
ATTTGTTTGACTACGGCACATGCCGCAGACAGATCAGATTACCCATGCCGGAAATGAGGACTCAAAGACAAACCCCGTCTAAAGTCGTTTTCCTTCACGAAAGGAAACAAATGTCCGGCTAGATAGACAGCATATACCGAAGAGGACAGGGGGAAGAGGCAATCCGCAGCGAATGAGAAGAAACCGGGATGCCAAAAATCGACAGCGTTGACCAAACCGCATTCCACGAAGGCTCGACTTCCGAGGATTGCCCTTCTGCAACACATTGATGCGAAAACTCACCGTTCCCCAGCCTGACTTCTTGGCTGTCCGTTTCACCAATTCAACGGTATGCATTTTTCACGCCAGCCGTGGCCGTTGGCAGCAAACATTCCGAACGACTGTGCACGTCGGAACTCTCTGAACCTGCCGGTGAGGACGGATCGAGGCTTCATTTCGCGCCGATGTGCAGAAATACGGTTCGCACACTTCAAAGGCAGGTTTGCTTCGGTTCTTTTCCGGAGCATTTTCAACTTTGTCGGGAGCCGGTCCCGACTTTTTCAGGCGTTCTGATAAGACTTCTCCCCTGGCGAGGCCGGCTCAATTGCCAATCCGGCGTTGCCCGCGAGTGCCGAAGCATTTCATCCGCTGTTCGCCTGCCCAAAAGCAATCGCAGGCGGTGAGCGTACACTTGAGCCAGACTCCTACTGTGATCCGATCAAAATGACATCAGCCATTCACCCTGTTCCGCAGCGTCTTACTTCTCTCGACCAGTTCCGAGGCTACACAGTCCTGGGAATGGTGCTGGTCAATTATGTGGGCTCCTTTGCCGTCGTCCCGAGCGTGCTTAAGCATCACAATGATTATTGCAGCTACGCCGACACGATCATGCCGCAGTTTTTGTTTGCAGTCGGCTTCGCGTTTCGGCTCACCTTTGAGCGGCGTGTTCAGCGCGAAGGTTTCGCCGCCGCCTATGGCCGAATGATTCGCCGCCTGTTTGGCCTGGCTTTGGTTTCGATCGTTGTCTATGGAGCGTCGGCTCCTGCGGAAATGTGGACTCAGCTTGTCGAATTGGGCCCGCTCAACGCGCTTGCTCCGGCCCTGAAGCGGCACTGGTTTCAGACGCTCATGCACATTGCAGCGACTTCGCTCTGGCTACTGCCTGTGATCCGAGCGAGTCGTAAGATCCGAATTGGCTACGCCATCGGTTCGGCCGCGCTGCACGTCTTTCTGTCGTGGCAGTTCAATTTCGTCTGGTGCAACACCTCCCCAAATGCCATTGACGGCGGACCTCTGGCCTTTCTGACATGGGCAATTCCAGCCATCACGGGCACATTGGCCTGCGACTGGGTCACTTCGGAAAAGGCTGAGACTCCATGGTTGAAGATGTTTGTTGTGTCGCTTGTCCTGATGGTCGTCGGCTGGGGATTCTCCTGCGGCACTCGATTCTACGATGTCCCGGCTGATCAAGTTGAACAGCTTAAAGAACAGCGTCTGGCAGAGAACCCCGTCATTCCTGCGGCCGACCAGCGGACATTTCAGGGACTGGCCGAGCCCCCATTCTTCGCCCCTCCGTCGGATGCGGAGCGAAAGTGGAACTACTGGATGATGAGCCAGAGGGCCGGGACATTGTCCTACCTGACATTTTCGGCCGGCTTTTCGCTGCTGGTGTTTATGGCGTTTTACTTCCTTTGCGACAAACATCGTTGGGAACTTGGAATCTTCCGTCTCTTTGGCACCAATGCTTTGATCGCATACATCCTTCACTCAATGGTGATGGGAGCAGTTAAGCCGTTTGTCCCCCGCGATTCGCCTGTCTGGTATGTCACGGCAACATGGCTTTTGGTCGTTGCAATTCTGTGGCTGTTTCTGCGCTATCTCGAACGCAACAAAGTCTTTCTGCGACTGTGAGCCGAACCTACAGTCTTACAAAGACGCTTTGTTTTTCCAGAAAACGAACAAAGAAATACGTGGTCAAGTAGAAGATCGTTAGCCCAACCAGACACCACCACAAGGGTGAATCCTTCGGCACAATTCCAAGTACAGCCGCTTCCAATGAATGATGCAGGAAATACGCTGCAAGTGCATTGGTGCCGAATGTTCTGAACAGGCCAATCGTGATTCCTCCCACGTCTGTCACGATGACAAACACCGAAAGAACGACCATCGCAAAACCGGTGGCGAACATTGAAAATGGAATCGAAACAATTCGCTTGCTCATCATCCAATAATTGTACCGTCGCAGAATTCCGGGCGACGGCGCTTTGCCCTCCGACTGCAGCTGTTGCAGCCCGCCGACATTCTTTGGCGGTGGTGCAATAAAAGGCAATTCAGCCAAACGAATTCCAGGCGACTTAAGCTGTTCGCTGGAAGGAAACACAGGATTCTCAGCCAAATCACGTGGCACGGCTGGTACATCTGGCGAGATATCATAGACGGTCGACAGGCAGGACAGTCCGTACGCTACCGACATCCACAAGAATCCGGCCAGTACCAGATTCAAGGCGGCTCGTCCCGAGGACCGTCCGATGACCATATCGTGAGCCAGCGCGCCTCCGAGAATAACTGCTCCCCAGGACATTGTCCCAAAGCAACCGCCATCCCAGCAGCCTTGTTGTGCCGCGCCCCAGTACTCGTTCAGCCAGTTGGGCTGACCGAAGATGAATGCAAAATTGAACGAGTAACAGAACAGCATATGACCAAGCATAAGTCCAATCATCCCAAGGACGACAACTGCAGTCCGTTTTGCGATAAAGGGGAGTACAACAATCTGACTGACGCCAATCACAGCGAGTGTTTCCCACAGATCAGCCTTGATCAGGCCTGCGAAGAAATCCCAAACCTGCGTTGAACTGACTTCGGCCCATGTTTCGACGAATGAACCGTTAAATCCGTACATGGAGAGCGACACGAGCACCAAGCCCAGCCCTCGCCAGATTGCGTGACTGTAGGCAGCAAACGCACCGCTGCGTTCAATGCGCCGCAACATGGTGAGCCGGTACGAAAAGCCAACGGCGAACAGAAAGCCGGGCATGATGGAATCAGCGTAGCTGAAGTAGGTATCGTGATGCTTGATCCAGTCGGGAATCGCCGCGAGCCCACCGCAAAAATTCACAATGAACATGACAGCGACTGAGTAGCCTCGGAACTGGTCCAGCGAACCGAGCCGCCGCGCCGCTGTCTGATCCGTGGCTGCAGTGCTGACCGGAGCAGCAGGAATGCTGACAGATTCATGAGACGCCATCGTGGTTGTACTCAAAGGTCACCTGATTCAAGTTATTTTGGAAATCCGAGGATGCTCGGCGTGGGTTCCAGGCGGGACGCAATCTTATCGTCCAGGCACCTCAAGATGCATCCACACGGCACATCTCCTCCCTGAATTCCTCATAAACACTCAGCACCGTTGCGTCGACATCGTTCCGAAGGTCCCGCAACAGAACCGTCACCTAAGGCTTATAATGAAAACACACCACCTGCGAACCGTTTTTTTCTGCCTCGGCACGGCTTCCAGTGACGATAAAGCAGAGGGCGATAATTAACGAAGGCTTAATGATATCTTAATGTCCGAGATATTCGAGCCAACACATCCACGATTTGCAGTCGGCGGACATGCCGAGCCGCGCGAACGATACCGGGCTCCGTGACAGTTGCGGGAGAATACGGCCGACAGTATCATCAATGACGGAAACTGCACATGCGAAGAACGTGTTAAGCGGTGAGCGGTGAACCTTCAAAGTAACTTACGAAAATACTTTGGATCTTTCATCCACTGCTTGTTTATGCAGGACATGAACTCATAATCTGCCGCATGGGGCGCCCGTGATCGAGTCGGCCGGACACTTTAAACGTTATTCATCCAACGATGAGCCTCGACGGCAATTTTCACAGTATCGCGCATGACGAACCCAATCCGCATCGTCGTTTCAATTTTGCTGTTGATGCTGTCAGACGGCAGCTCCAAAGCTGCAAATGGCCAAAGCTCCATATTCGCGATTGCTCAAACGGAATCGGAGTCGGCTGGCAGCAAGGCTTCTCAAACGTCAAACCCAACGCAGGCGTCAACGGATTCCAGATCGAGTGTTTCGCTTTCGGTTGAGTCGGATACGCGCTTCGGAATCCTGACCTACGTTCCCGAGCAATGGGGTGAACTTCACCTTCGCCTGGAGAATTCGAGCGACACACCTTGCGATCTGCTGTGCACAACGTATGTGGGATCACAATCGTCACTTCAGTTCGGTCGTCAGGTGTGGCTGCCAGGAAGGTCGCGTCTTAATGTTCCGCATCTGATGTTGTTTCCGAAGGCTGATGAATTCAAGAATGACGTGGCCGATCTTCATTCGCTGCTGATTGACCGATCTGCAGGAAATGAAGTTCTTCTGAAGAATGAATCCGGGCAGTTGCTGAAGGATCGTTCCTTGCTGGTCACTCCGACGACTCGCAACAGCGGTATCCTGGCTGGCTGGAGCTCCGCCGATTCGATTCCGCAGGATGTTTTGGATTTGATTGTTGCCGGGCGAGTCAATCAAGGTCTGAATAACAGTGTGACAGCACTGACTGGACATTTTCTGCCATCGGATGAAACCAGTCTGAGCTTTTTGGACCATATCGTGATCGCTGAAAATCGGTTGCTTGAGGATCTTTCCGGCCTGGTTGCGTTACGACGCTGGTTGCATGCAGGAGGCCGGCTCTGGATCATGCTTGATCGCACAGATCCGGAACTTGTCGAACGATTGCTGGGTGACGACTTCGATGGACATGTTGTTGATCGCGTCGGACTCACTTCAGTCCGGATTGACAAAGCCGGGACTTTGCTTGCTCCCAAAGGCGAGCAGGGCAAACAAGTCGAATATGAAGAACCCGTTGACCTGGTTCGAGCCGTGGTGTTCGGAATGAATGTTCGCAATACTGTTGACGGCTGGCCCGCGGCGATGACAGGAACGTATGGCGAAGGCCGCATCCTGATCACTACGCTTGGTGCTCGAGGCTGGATGACGCCCGCACAATCGACTGCCCCCGCGGTTTCAACGAATCGACTGAATGATAAAACGTCAGCGTTTAAGCCCATCTCGTCAATGGAAGACCTGGCAGCATTTGTCTTCAGTAATCGCGAACCCAAGCCTTTGCCGCCTGCGGAACTGGAATCTCTAACGCAGGAATTTGTCTCCTATCGAGTTCCGTCATGGGCTTTGGTCACCGGGGTGATGTTCGCTTTTCTTTTGTTTCTGACTTCGGCAGGATTGTGGCTCTGGCACTCAAAGCAACTGGAACACTTTGGCTGGGTCGGGTCCGTTCTGGCCGGACTGTTCTCTGGCCTGTTCGTTATTGTTGGTATTTCTTATCGCTACGGGGTTCCCGAGACAATCGCCGCCGTTCAGTTTGCCGAGGCGATCAGTGGCTCGGATGATGTAAGGACTCACGGCATGGTGGCCGTGTTTCGTCAGGAAGGAAGCTCATCGCATGTCTCTGCCACACAAGGCGGGATGTTGTTGCCCGATCTTGCCGGCGGTGAAGGCCCCACGCGCCGCATGGTGACGACCGATCTTGGCAAGTTTCATTGGGAAGGACTGCCTCAGGCCGCTGGACTGCAAACCTATCCGGAATCATCATCTCAATCATTCACCAACCGCATTTTCGCAAACGCCACACTGGATTCGAGCGGAATTGTCGGGACATTGCATGGCGGACCGGCAGCCAGTACTGATTCTATTTTGACAACTCAGCATGGTCGCATGAGCGTCACCTTCGCGGGCGATGGGAAGTTTACAGCCACTGCCGATCAGGTGTTGCAGCCCGCTCAGTTTCTGGACGTGCAGTTTGTCGGCGATGTGCAGGATCGGCGGCGGCGATTTATTCAGCAACTGCTGTCCAGTCCAACGTGGACAAAATCGCTGTCGAGCCCGCGGCTGCTGGTCTGGATGAACGACTGGGACAGCGGCTTTCAGTTTGGCGAAGGCCTGCAAAAACGGGGCGAAACGCTGATGGCGGTGCCGCTTGAATTCACTCGTCCGTCCGTGGGAACAGAGATTTTCGTACCATCGCCGCTGATCAGTTACGCCGGATGCCAGGCACCAGATGGTTCGTTGCCAACAGGTTTCTGGGACGACCTTCGCGGCGAATGGCAGGAACGGTCGGGAAGCAGTACCACATGGCTCAGCTTTCAGCTGCCTCGAAGTATTCTGCCTCTCAAAGCGACTCGAGCGAAGATCAAGGCCAAAGTTTCGGGCGCGATGGGGGAGATCAAAATTATGGGAGTCAAAGACGGCACGGCGGTTCCACTTCAGACTGTCCGCAATCCGACTGGCTTGCTGCAGTTTGATATCGACGACCCGACAGTGCTGAGCGTGACGATGAACGGACAGTTAACCCTTGGAATTATCGCGGGCACTACAGACATCTTTGACCCGCAGGCAACGGTGGACCTTATGGCTGCGTCCGCAAAAAATTATTGGCGAATTGAGTCCCTGACTTTGCAATTGTGGGGCGTGACTACGGAATTGTTGGCAGAGGAATCAAAATGAGACTGGAAGCAACGCGGGATCGCTCCACGGAACCGCCCGTACTCTGCCTCAAAAATCTTACGAAGCGGTATGGCAACTTCACTGCACTGGATGATCTTTCTTTGTCGCTGAACGCCGGGCAGATTCTGGGCCTCATCGGCCCCAACGGTGCTGGCAAGACAACGACGATCAAGATTCTGGTGGGGCTGATCAAGCCGACGTCCGGTAAGGCGACGATTTCAGGCGTCGACTGCCTGAGCGACTCGCGAGCCATCAAGCGGTTGGTCGGCTACATGCCTGACAAGTTCGGTTCGTATGACAACATGCGGGTCCGCGAGTATCTTGACTTCTTCGCGTCGGCATTCGACATGCCGGTGCGTGAACGAACAAAACGAGTCGATCATGTCATGGAGCTGACTCATACTACATACATGAAGGATCGGTATGTAGAGAGCCTGAGCCATGGGATGCAGCAACGCGTCGGCCTTGCAAGAACGCTGCTGCATGATCCTGAATTTCTGATTCTGGACGAGCCCGTGAACGGGCTTGATCCTCAGGCCCGCATCGAAATGCGCGACCTTTTGATTGAACTTGCGGCCCAGGGAAAATCGCTGCTGGTGACAAGCCACATTCTTCCGGAACTGGCTCGTATCTGTCAACACGTGGCCATTATGACCAACGGTAAACTCAGAGCCTACGGTACGGTCAGCGAGATTGGTCGCCAGGTCAGTCAGAAGCGTACGACCGAGGCCCAGCTGGAGTCCGCTGAACAGGTTTCCGCGGCTGCCAGAATCATTCGACAGTTTCTGGAAGACGGCGCAGAGGTTAACGAAGCTCCCGCGGAAGCCACTGTTCGCTTCCGCACGTCTCGGACAGAATCCGAACTGGGCCAGCTTCTGCGAAAGTTGATTCTGGACAGTATTAACGTTACCCAGTTCCGTGAAGTTCAGACGGATCTTGAAGAAGCCTTCATGTCGTTCGCTCGGCCTGCGGAATCCAGCAGCCCTGCGTCCGTCGTTGGAGCACATTCCCATGCTTAAGGTAATGCTGCGGCGCGAACTGATCACTCCCCTGCGTCGCAGGCGAATGATTGTGTTTCAGATTGGACTGGCTTTTATCTTTGCATTTCTAATTGCGATTCGCTGGCCCACGGACGGTCGGATGGCAATGACCGGGGCTCGGTCGCAGGAAATGTTTCGACTCTTCAGCTACGGATTGATGGCCGCCTTGTTGCTGTTGCTTCCGGTATTTCCTGCGACCAGCATCGTAAGCGAAAAGAAAAGCGGCACGCTGGCCCTGCTGCTCAATACGCCGATCGGATCATGGAAGATCTTTGCGGGAAAACTCCTCGCCGCGGTGGCCATGTCCGGCATGATTCTGGCTATGAGCCTGCCCGCAGCAGGAGCGTGCTATTCAATGGGTGGACTGTCGCTGTCGAACGACATTGGCAAAGTCTACCAGTTGCTCTTTCTTGCAGCGCTGCAATACACGGCGATCGGGTTACTGGTGAGCAGTTATTCGCAGTCGGTCGATTCGGCCGTGAGAGTCACATACGGAATTGTTTTGGGAACGTGCGTTCTTGCACTGGGGCCGCACTACTTTTTTCAGGGGACAGGCGGACCGCTGGAGCAGCTTGGTGATATGTTGCGGTGCATGTCCCCACTGGCGTGTTTGCCAGGCGCGGATGCTGTGGGCAGTCAGGGATTGATAACCTCCGCCAACCTTGCGGATCGATACTCCGTCTGGGCACTGACGTGCACCGTAGTCGCCTCCGTCTGGACCATGACCCGTCTCAATCACAAAATCTTTGACCAGTCTCGTGCAGCTGGGACGATGAGCGACGATCGATCGAAGCCCATGCAACTGTTGCGACGACTCTTTTTCCTTGTGGATCCTCAAAAGCGTTCTACAGGAGCCCCGTCATTCTTCAATCCTGTTATGGTCAAAGAATTTCGCTGCCGACGTTTTGGCCGCCTGCACTGGCTATTAAGACTTGTGGCGATCTGTGCGGTCCTGTCGCTGGGATTAACCTATGCAACAACGGCCGGTACGTTTGACTGGGGCGTCGAAACAATTGGTGCGATCATGGTTGTGATGCAGGTTTCCCTGATCATTCTGATTGCTCCCAGCCTGTCAGCCGGCTTGATCAGTGCCGAACAGGAACATGGTGGATGGCAGCTGCTGCAGACCACGCCCATGACCAACGTTCGTATCCTCACGGGGAAGTTGCTGAGTGCCGTGCTGCCGCTGATGCTGGTGTTATGCGCCACGATGCCCGGCTACCTTGTGATGGCCTACATTGCTCCCGGCATGGGTCAACAGGTGCAGAGAGTTCTCATTTGCCTGGCTCTGACGGCAGTCTTTGCGATGCTGGCCAGCGCCGCCGTGGGATGCCTGTTTAATCGCACGGCAGCAGCCACTGCGACGGCTTATGGTGTTGTGATTTCTGTGTGCGTTCTGCCATTACTGGTCTGGGCTGGTCGAGACGCCCCGTTTGGCCACGATACGGTCGAAGCGGCATTGACGCTGAGTTCCATCGCAGCGGCATTTTCGGTGGTCCAGATGTCGGGCTTTGAGCACTACGACCTTGTCCCCGCCAACTGGTGGTTTCTGGGAGTCTGTTCGGTGTTGTCTCTGGCGGTTCTGCTCCTCAGGACTCACAGCCTCTCAAGACCGAAGTGAGGAGTCAAAAAATGAAAACCCATCAACAGCGAATATGGAATTACTTCCACTCTCTGTACAGGAGCATTCTGAGGTTTGGCATACTCTTATCCTGTATTGCACAGAGTCAGGTCAATGCGATTGATCTGGATTTCCTGATAGATTCCAATCCTGAACTGGTCGTTCCCCAGCCCGTCGCGCACTTCAATCCAGCCTTGAAAACTCTATGGATCATGGCGCTGGAACGAACAGAGATCGACATGCGGCGCATGGCCGCCGAAACAATCGCTCGCGCGCACCAGTCAGGCATGCCGGACTTGATCGAAGCGGTTCCTGTGCTCGAGAAGATTTTGCTGGCCGAATCGTCGCACCCTGCCTCGCGATTTGCAGCGGCGCGAGCATTGATCGTTCTCGACTCTCGCAAGTCCAGCCAGCAATTGTTCCAGGCATCGCAGGCTTCCGGATCGGATCTCCGCCAGCTCATTGAACCTTCACTGGCCGCATGGCACTACGATCCCGCGGGGCAGATGTGGCTGAAGCGACTTGAGTCTTCCGGCACAAAGCGTCGCGACCTGGTTCTGGCAATCCGGGGATTGGCCCAACTCCAAGAACAATCAGCGCTTCCCCCGCTGCTAACAATGGCTCTTGATTTAGCACGCCAACCGGACCTTCGACTCGAGGCGGCGGCGACGATCGGAAAAATCTCGGAAACAGGTCTCGAACATGATGCTGAACGTCTGGCCCAGGACACGCGAACACCGCAGTTCGTGAATCAGCTTTGCGCGATCCGAATTCTGGCTCAACATACTTCCGCCAGCGCCGAGCAACTTTTGATCAGCTTGGCGACACACACAGAGCCTGTCGTCGCCGCGGCTGCGCTTCAGCGGTTAAACTCAATCGACTCGGCATTGGCCGTGCCGTTCGCGGAGTCCGCGATGAAAAGTCCCGACCCGCGCGTCCGCATGGAAGGGGCTAGAGCCTGTTTGAAATCCCCGACTATCGAGCGCGTCGCGCCGCTGATCCAACTGCTGGCAGATCCCCATCCCGGCGTTCGCCGTGAAGTCTGCGAAGGTTTGGTGGGTGTCGCCGAGCAGCCGGATTTGGCTGATCCAATCCACAAGGGGGCGATGCAGATCCTCGCAGGTGACTCTTGGCAAGGACAGGAACAGGCATCGCGGCTACTCGGAATGAGGGATTACGAGCCAGCGTCGGGACGGCTCGTGGAACTGCTGGAATCGCCTCGGGACGACGTGTTGATAACGGCAGCCTGGTCTCTACGCAAACTGGCTGTGCCGGAGACGGTGCCGGCGATCATAGACAAAGCGAAACGCCAGACAGAAGTCAGGAAAAACGGTGTGGAAAATGACTCGGCAGTTAGTCTGCAGATTACACTGCTGTTCGAAGCGCTTGGTGTGTTGAAAGCAGTCGACGCTCTGCCTCTGCTTCTGACATACGTTCCCAAGCAACAGCTATTGGGGGAGCGTCCGCGTGGCGCCGCGATCTGGGCAATCGGCCTAATCCAGGAAGGAACACGCAATCCTCCGATCGAGGAGGTATTCAGCGATCGAATCAACGATTTCAACGACGTGACACCTGAAAGCCTGTTCGTCAAACAGATGTGCGTGATTGCACTGGCGCGGATGAACGCCGTCGATCTGGCTCCGATGCTGCGCGACTTGGTGCCGCAGTTCCCCAGTCCTCCACGGCTTGCGGCCGCGGTGCGTTGGTCAGTCACGAAGTTGACGGGCGAGGAACTCCCTCCACCGAAACCGCCGATCGCCCGACAAATCGAATGGTTTTTAGAACCGCTTTTTGAATCGACTGAGATTCCTTGACCAGATTGACGTCGCTAGAGTGAGATTGTCGAAAACGTTCCAGGTTTGCAGAGGGAACTCAAAGTCAGATGGTATTCTCATCGCAGCATTCAGGCACGAATCGCCGACGCAAGTGGCTGGCCGTTTTCGGACTGATTGTTCTGGTGGTGACCGGCGCGATCTACTGGCGGTGGCCTGCGCCCCGCTTGAATATCATTCTCGTCACGTTCGATACGACTCGTTCCGATCGAATGGGAGCTTACGGATATGAACACGGCTTGACCGATGCGTTCGACGACTTCGCCAAACAAGGTGTCATCTTCGAACAGGCTTATGCACCGGGTCCGATCACATTGCCTTCTCATACAACGATGCTGACAGGACTGTACCCGCCGGAACATGGTTTGCGCGTGAACGGCTCCGGAAAGCTTCCTCGCGACATTCCCTTTCTTCCCGAAATCCTGAAGCAGCACGGCTACGACACCGGTGCCTTTATTGCCGCTCCGGTCCTCGACTCCCAATACGGTCTCGATCGTGGATTCGATGTCTACGACGACGAGTTTTCCAGTTCCGCTGAGAGTCATGGGGAACCGCGACGAGACGGAAAAGTCATTGTCGACTCGGCACTTCGCTGGCTTCAGCAGCGAACGGACAAGCCGTTCTTCTGCTGGATTCATCTGTACGACGCACATGGCCCTTATGATCCGCGAGTTGACGTCTACCAACAGCGATTTGAGCCAAACCCATACGACGCTGGAGTCGCATGGGAAGTACAACAATTCGGGCGGATAACGGACTATCTCAAGGATCACAACCTTCAATCCGGGACGATGGTTGTCGTCGCTGGCGATCACGGTGAAGGACTCGACGATCATCAGGAAGACGAGCATGGCATGCTGGTTTACAACACCACACTTCATGTCCCATTTGTTTTCGTCGGCCCAGAACAACACTGTCAGCCCGGGACTCGCGTATCGCCCGCTGTCTCGCTCGTCGATCTCATGCCGACTCTGCTGGATGTGCTTCGAATCCCTGTGCCGAAACACCTTAGTGGAAGAACCCTGTTGACCGCCTTGAAAGGCCAGCCCTTCGAAGCTCGCGATTGTTACGCCGAAGCGGAAACACCATTCGTCCTGAACGGGTGGTCGCCGCTGCAGACGGTGATTTCGGGGCGTTGGAAGTATATTCAAACAACTCGGCCGGAGCTTTACGACCTGGAAAATGACCCAGGCGAATTAACAGATTTGGCAGGAACATCCAGCGAGGAATGCCAGCGACTTCAGGGTCGCCTTGAGGCCGTGCAGGCATCATTCCAGGTCGCTCGCGCGGATGAAGTAAATCTCTCGGAGAAGGACCTGGAAAACTTACGCACGCTGGGATACGTGGGCGGTAGCAACAATGAAACAAACAGCGATTCGCTTCACAGCAGCATTTTGCCCGATGTCAAAGATTTTCTGCCCCATTTGGCGAAGTACGAAAAAGCAAAGCACCTCGTTCTGGAAAGTGAAAGTACTCAATCCACCACAAAGATGGGCGAAGCTATCGCCCTCTTGCAGGAAGTCGTTCAGGCCACTTCGGACTTTCCGATGGCCAACGCTCTCCTGGGCGATTGTCTGGCACAAACTGGTCAACTCACTGAAGCGGAACAGACGTATCGTGACCTGCTGTCACGGCGTCCCGATTTCTTTAAGGTTCGTTTCAATTTGGGGAAACTTTTCAATGAAAAGGACCGTTATCAGGAAGCCGCAGCGGAGTTTCGTCAATATCTTCACGAGAACCCAAATTCTGCGACGGGGCATGTTGAATTGGCGCGGGTGATGACGCAGCTCGGAAACGCGAAAGAAGCCATCGACGAATATCGGTGGGCGATTCGAATTTCACCGCAGCTTTCTGGTGCAAGCCTGGACCTCGGGCAACTCTACACAGCGATTCAACGGCCCAGAGAAGCTGTCGCTTGCTTTGAGCAGGTACTGGTCCATGATCCCCAAAATGCGGCAGCTCATGCGAATCTGCTGATCGTATACGCTCAGATTGGACTGCCGCAGAAAGCCATTCAGCATGGCGAACGAGCGGTCCAGCTCATGCCAAAATCCTTCGAAACTCGATTCAACCTGGGAATTTTGCTTCTGGCACAACGCCAGTACGGAGCGGCACGCCAGGAGTTCCGTGAGGCGCAGAAGTTAAACCCAAACGATCCTCGAACTGCCCCTCAGCTTGATCGCGCAGAATCCCTACTTAACAGCCAACTGTAAATACGCTGGTAAGATAGCCACCTCGCACGGGGTACGATCAATCGTGGCTATCGATCGTCAATATCCAAAAATCAAATGGTTGTTATCGTAAATTTCATCATACACGTATTGATTATCCTGAATAATCGCATAGAACTTCCGCTCAGCCATAACTAGTGCACCTTTGTTCCATTTTCATTGCTGTCATTCCTTACCTTAAGGAAAACAAAGATCCACGTTGGCTGATCCGACTTTGTTCCATTCAACAGAATGTTGCCATTCCGCGTTCCGAAAGCATCCAGCCTGGGTGGATTGTTTCGGGAAAAGAATGAGTCGGGCTGTTCTTCAATCGTTTTTTGAAAGGGACTCCAGATGGCATTGACTGAAGGAATTCGTCGGCAACCCAAACGAGGATTCACGCTGATTGAACTGCTCGTGGTGATTGCAATTATCGCGATTTTGATTGCGTTGCTGCTGCCAGCGGTTCAGCAGGCGCGCGAAGCGGCACGCCGAACCCAGTGCAAAAACAATTTGAAGCAACTTGGGTTGGCGTTCCACAACTACGAAAGTACTTATAATCGCTTTGCACCGGCGTTAACCATGCTCCGAGGCCCGATTATGAACGCTGCTGTTGGTGAAGGTATACCCAGCACCACAGATGATGGCAATTTTCATGCATGGCCGGAATTGATTCTTCCGTTCATGGAGCAGACGAATCTATACAGTTCGATCAATTTTTCAGTTGGCATGAACTATATCGACGGCACACTTGCCACAGGAACCGTGGCGAATGTAATTACTGGTGGCAATTTCTCGACCGCTCAAAGTCTGCTACCAGCAACTACGGTCATTACCGGGTTCATTTGCCCATCGACCCCACATTCATCAAACAGGTACACCTATGTTGATGACTGGATCGCGGGCAGCTTTGGCTCTACGACCTACCATTCTGGTAGCCCGCTGGACTACGTGGGTAAGTGGCCACGAGGCAACGTTCATGGGACCTTTGCCAGCGGTGTGAACTACGGCACCTCACACGCGATGTTAGATATCAATTCTGCCAATGGTGATGGCTGTGGTGGTGTGAAGATTGCAAATGTTACCGACGGAACTTCAAATACGATCCTTGTAGGAGAAAACGCAGCGCCGGGTTCGAAGGTGTGGGCATTGGGACAAGGCAAGGGCCCGTTGTGTGATGTCTGCGGTCCAAATATGGCGATGGGACCAGCGTGGAACGATTGGCAATGGTCAGTTGGGTCCGATCTGCGCGGCAGAGCGCCCGGTACATGGAAGAATGGAGTCGGCGCAAACGCAGATGCAGGCGGGAACTGTGCGATCAACTGCACGAATTACGACAACTACTACAGCTTCCATACCGGAGGCGCGCAAATCCTTTTGGTTGACGGATCTGTTCGCTTCGTCAGTCAGAATGTCGATCTCGAAACATTGGCCCGTCTTGTGCATGTGAATGACGGTCAAGTTTTGGGTGAATTCTAATTGGTAATTGAAAGCCGACTCCTTTGTTTCGGCGTTTTAACTTGATGTCATTGAATCACGCACCAATTCGAAGCGACTCGGATTGGTGCGTTCTTGTTCCTAAAACCAAACTATTGCCTTTTGTCTGGAAATTTGATTGTGAAATTGCCACTGATTCTTTCCGCATGTTTATTGGGGCTGGTAACGTCTGGATGTTCCGACGCAAAAGAGGACTTGTCTGAAGATCGCCTGAAGGCCATGGCCGGCGGCGAACTCAAGGAAGTTGTGTCGGTCAAAGGGATTGTGAATGTCGATGGAAGCCCTACTGAAGGAGTTAATCTCTACTTATATCGTGAAGGTGAATTCGGAAATTGGGTTCGGGAATGCCGAACGGATTTTGAGGGCAAGTACTGCTGGTCAACAAACCTGAACTGCGATGGCCTGGAGCCGGGCAACTATCTGGTGGCGTTCACCTACATACCAAAGCCCAAAAAAAATGACTCTGGGGTAGACTTGTTCAAGAAGAAGTATCAAAACGCTAAGAAGAACGACTTTAAATTGACAGTTGCAACAGGTGCACCGCAGGAAGCCGTGAATTACGATTTGAAGTCGAAGTAGTTTTCCAGTACTAGCCGGATTCGTGAGAGTTCGGCTTTTCATAGTCGGCTTTCGCTCCGCGAAAGTAGCGCATTCTCAACTTTCGCAGAGCGAAAGGCGACGTTGGTTCCACTCAATGTCTAACGGTACTCGGACGAGTGGTGCTGCAAGACTTAGAATGCCTAACAAAACTTTCACGAGCACCCGGATTCGTGAGAATTCGGACGGGTTTCTGAACTCTCACGAGTCCAGCTACTGTTTTGATAGGGGTTCTTAATAGACGGATCGATGATCAAACACCTGCTTCCTGACAAGAGGGTCGATTTCGGAGCTTCGTGATGTCAGCCGTCTCCGTTCCACCTTCAACTCAGCCGAATCCGGCTCCCGTGATCGCGCCAACAGCAGCTCGGGGATGGATCGCCAATCCGTGGGTTGATACCGTCTTCATCGTCCTCACGCCGCTGCTGGCAATTCCCGCAATCCTGATCCTGTACTCGTCGTGGGTCGGTGTGCGAGCGGAAACGATTAGTCTGATCGTCGCTGCCTTTTTTGCCACCGGACATCACCTTCCTGGTCTGATAAGGGCCTACGGTGATCGCGAACTATTCGACCGGTTTCGCTGGCGCTTTCTGCTCGCGCCGCCAATCGTGTTTCTCGCCTACTTCCCTCTTTATACCTACCACTTTAGTTTGTACAGACTAATCATCCTCGTCTGGGCAACGTGGCACGGCCTAATGCAGCTCTATGGCTTCGTAAGAATCTACGACGCCAAAGTGGGATCCGTTTCCCGGAGCACAACATACTGGGACTGGCTGCTTTGCCTGTGTGCGTTCGTGACTCCGCAACTACTTCGCCCGGAACTACTCTCCAGCATGCTCGAAGACTGGTACGCTGCAGGCGGGCCGTGGGTTTCTACTTCGGTTCTGGACGTTATACGCTGGTCTGCTTTGGTGTTTTCCGTTGCCGTGCTGCTTGGGTTTACGATGAACTTCGCTATCCAATGGCGTAGCGGCCCGAAACCCAGCGTCCTGAAGGTACTGATGCTGACGAGCGGCATCGGAATCTGGTGGTATGCGATGCTCGGCGTTGAAAATCTGCTCTTAGGCGTCGCCCTGTTTGATATCTGCCATGACGTTCAGTATCTGGCGATTGTCTGGCTGATCAATTGCCGTCGTGCTGATGCGAAAGCCAATCTGGGTTGGTTTATGAAGTACATCTTCCGTCGAGGGATGTTGCTGTTGTACCTCGGACTCATTACCGCCTACGGTGCTATCGCATTTGCAGGCCAACTCGTGCTTGATGGTACAGTTCAACGGATCTTTTACGGAATTTTATTCACGTCAACGATCCTGCACTATTACTACGATGGCTTCATCTGGAAAGTCCGCGAGACGACAAATCAGGCGGGACTTGGACTTGATCAGAGCAGCACCACCAGGCGAGGCAAGGAAATCCGCCTCAAGGAATTTACACACTTTCTCAAATGCGCACCGGCGCTGCTGGTGCTTGGGCTGCTGTTCACGACAGACATACTTGAGCCTTCGCTTACAACGAAACAGAAAGATGGACTTGAGAATTTTTACACGAACAGCCTGATGGGAAAATCCCGATTGCCGTCCGGTGAAGCCGAGCAAAGCTGGCTCTACGGACTGTTCGAACGTGTGCAGAATATTGCGGCCGCGGTTCCGGACGATCAATCGGCACAACTTCGCGCCGCGATCATGCTGGCGAATTTTGGTCGCAACGATGAAGCCATCAAGCTTTTGGAGAAACTGCTGGCGCAACATCCGGACTTTTGCAACGCTCAGATAGCACTCGGTGGAATTTATCAATATCTCGGAAGCAGCAAACAAGCGTCTGATTATTTTCAGATGGCACTTTCCAGTGCGACCACAGCAGAGGAACGCTCGGCTGCGAACCTGAACCTCGGCAGCCTCTATCTGCAGCAGAACGATTTTTCCGCTGCCGACGCAAAATTTGAGGCGGCTCTGCAGGACGATCCCGCAGCAGCGAAAGCGATCAGAGAATTTCGTCAGCGAGCCGGCTCAAACTGACGTCGGTTCCTCTTTTCCCATGTGCGATCATTGCCGTCCAGGGCGAGCAGCGAAAAGTACCTCTGACGTCAGGCTTTACGTCATCACGATCCTGCACTCCTTGCAGTGTGGCATCCAGATGAGTGCGTGGCACTGAACTGATCTGCTTTGTCTTATCGACACGCAGAATTCCACCGAAGACTCATCCAGTTCGTCAGGCCAGCCTTTCACAACATCAGGCCGGCTTCTCAGGATCGCGTGGAGGTGATTCGATACCACCGAACGTCCTGTTTTTTTAATTCGACAGATTGCCCGGACCGGTTGCCTCAATGGCGTTTCAAAATCTCTGTCAGGCTGTCCTGCACGCATCTCTCGCGTGAGCGTGCTAAAGCAAACGCTCAGCGGACTTCAACCCCACGGAATCAGTCAGGTCGCGAATCGAAGGGAAATGGTGCCAAAACGGGGAAATTCTTGGCTCGTGGCCCCGAAAAACACTCTTTGAGCCCGGTTCTGCGTTTTCTACGCGTCTTCGATGCGACTGGTCGCTGCTTCAAAAGTGTGACGCCGATAGTGGACCTGATGCCCAATGGCACTCGATTTAACTCAAAAGTAGCAGGCATACTCCGTGTGCCGTCCGCTATTTCAAAGGTTTTCGCTGGCTGCGGCACTTGGAAAGTGCCTGCTACTTTCTAAGTCGAGTGCCATTGGCCTGATGCCGCCAACCTGTCGAGCACCTGTGCCGCGTGCTTGCCAATTCGACGGTTCTGCATAGACTCACGCAGGCTTCAGGGAACCTCAACCGTTCGGGAGTTTGTCAACGTGCGATATCGCGGCGCAAATGAATACGAAAGACTCACGCCGATTGGTGGCAATCGGAAGTGGTCGTCGTTCACGGCTTGCGGCGATGACAAGCGACTCGTTGAGCTGCGGTTGCTTGAGCGAGCTTCGGCGGCAGAGAACCTGCAATTCTCCCGTCGACTTCAGATTGTCGCGTTGCTTCGTCACCCGGGAGTGCGGCGAGTTTTGGACGTCGCGGTGACTCATGCCCCGCCGTTCTTTGTTGTCGAGCCCAGGGTGGGTGGAACGCTTTTGGAATCGTTGGCGGGCGCGCCGCTTTCCTTTAATCAGACACTGCAGTTGGGAAAACGACTGGCCGAAGTTCTGGACGAATCGCATCGTCATGGGATCATGGTTGGAAAACTCAGCAGCGATTGCATCCTTGATCGCGGCAGTCAGGATTGGATGGTGGATCTTACAGTTGATCCGGATTCATCTGGTGAGGATATCACCGAGGAACTGGGCAAGGAAGTTTTTCAGCTTTGTGAGCTCCTGCGAACGCTGCTCGACTCCCGCCGACCCGGCGAAGTGTCTGCGGAATTTCAGCAAGCCTCGTTGGTGTTTCAACAAATCCTTGATCGCGGAACCTGCCCGAATCTTCTGCAACGTTCAACGGCCGCTGAGGTCTCAAGTGCGATCACGTTGCAATGCGCGAGTATCGAGGCGCAGAACGAATCTCGCGTTGGCAAGACGATGGTCACGCCTTATTCGGACGCTGATCTCATTGAGAAAACGATGGCTCCGGTTGGCCCAATCGCCGGATTGGCCAGCGATGTGGTCCCCGAAACACTGGGTCGTTTTCAGATTCATGAACGACTTGGAGAAGGCGCCGTCGGAGCAGTTTTCCGAGCGACCGATGTTAGTAACGGCGACACGGTGGCGATCAAAATTCTGAACTCCCAGTTGGCTCGTAATCCGGTCGTCGTCCAGCGTTTTTCAAAAGAAGCGCGCATGTTGGCCAGGGCGGAGAGTCCCTATGTGGCCAATCTGCTGGACTCAAACAGCGACCAGAATTTTCATTTTCTGGCGATTGAGTTTGTCGCCGGTGGTGCTTTGACATCGCTCATTCGCGGCGGGCAGAGACTTTCTGAATCCGTCTGCCTGCGATTTCTTCTTGATGCCTCAAAGGGACTGGCGGCCGCTCATCAGCAATCGATCATTCATCGCGATATTAAGCCGGACAACATCCTGCTGACGACTGCCGGTGTTGAGTTTGCAAGTCAGAAGTCGAGTGCGTCTTCGCCGCTTGTGGATAGCGGCCAGCCGCTTCTCAAATTGTCCGATTTCGGCCTTGCGCGAGCCGATCAGCAGTCGGATTCACTGGCGATTACTCAAAGTGGGGCGATCATTGGGACGCCGTTGTACATGGCTCCCGAACAGTGTCGCGGACTAGCCGCTGATGCTCGATCTGATATTTATTCGCTCGGGGCGACGCTGTTTCATCTGCTCGCCGGACGTCCTCCGTTTCAGGGAGACAACCACATTGCCGTGATGAATGCTCACTGCAACGATCCTCTTCCGGAACTGTCACGGCTGTGTCCGGATGTCAGCGATGGGTGCGTTTCTGTGGTGGAAAAATGTCTGGCAAAGAATGCCGACGCCCGGTATCCCGACGCCGCTGCGTTACAGGCTGATCTGGAGCGATTGCTCCATGGCGAATCGACGTCGATGCAACTGCACCCCGCTGCTCCCGCGACGAACGGCCAGGATGTGCTGGAGTTCTCGTTCACGTGCGATCTTTCGGCGTCGCCGTCGCAGCTCTGGCCGTACGTTTCGAACACCGACCGCATCAACTACGCGATGGGCCTTTCCGCCGTCACTTATACGACTCGGACCGATCCCGTGCGTGGCGTGGAACGGTTTGCCGAGACTCGTATCGCCGGTCAGAAGATGGTGTGGCAGGAATTTCCGTACGAGTGGATTGAGGGACGTTGCTTGAGCGTGCTTCGAGAATTTTCCGTCGGTCCGTTGCTTTGGTACATGAATATCGTTGAGTTGTTGCCTGCGTCTGGCGGTGGCACTCGACTGACTCAGACGTTTAAGGCCGTTCCGCGAAACTGGCTGGGGCGAGTCCTCGCAAAGCTGGAGCTTGGTCGGCGCATCCCGAATTCGTTTCGGCGAGTCTACAGCCAAATCGACAGTCATGTCTTGTTCAACCAGGACGGTGCGACGTCGTCAACGGCTGATCCTTTTGGTATCAGCACGGCGATCACTTCCGCTGGGCGGGCTCGATTGCATGAGCGAATCAAACGGCTGAAGAAGCACAACCTTTCGCCACTGGCATTAACGGTCCTTGAACAGTTTCTTGAGCACGCGTCTGATCTGGAAGTTGCCAGAATTCGCCCGCTGATCTTTGCCGAACGATTTGAGCTGAAGCCCAAAGATGTCATCGACGCTTGTCTTGTCGGCGCGCAAGAGGGACTTCTGGTGCTGCTTTGGGACATCCTGTGTCCATCGTGTCGCATTCCGGCAGATGTTCAGGCCACGCTGGCATCGTTGAAGGATCATGCCTACTGCTCGTCCTGCGATCTTCGTTACGAAGTCGACTTTGCGAACTCGGTCGAGCTAATCTTTCGAGCACATCCGGACGTTCGCTCTTCCGAGACAAAAACCTACTGCATCGGCGGCCCCGCGTTTTCCGCTCACGTGGTGGCACAGACTCGACTGGCTCCGGGCGAGCGTTTTGAGATGGAGCTGATGCTGACCGAAGGCTCGTATCGGCTGCGAGGTTCTCAGCTTCCATTCGTGGTGGACCTGAGAGTCTCTGCGGCGACTGGGGTAACGCGGCTTGAGATTCCGCTGCTGCGTCCGCCAATCGCAGGTTCGATTAGCCCGCTTCGACAAGGCACGCAGGTGTTGTCGCTCCACAACAATACTCGGAATGAGTTTCAAATTCGTTTGGAGCGAACGGCCGGTCGACAAATGGCGTTGACAGCTGCTGCTGCTGCTGCGATTCCGTTGTTTCGAGAAATGTTTCCTCAGGAAGTTCTGGCACCCGGACAAATCGTATCGGTCACGAACATGACTCTTCTCATGGCCGAGGTCTGTGATGCCAGTCTTCTTTATCAGCAACTCGGCGATGGGCCAGCGTTTGGAAAGATTCGAAGTTGCCTGTTGAAGATGGAAGAAGCAATCCGCCTTGCCGGCGGCGCGGTGATTAAGATCGTTGGTGAAGGGATTGTCGCGACCTTCAGCACTTCGGTGTCGGCGGTCAACGCTGCGGCTGCTATCCTGAAGAGCAGCAAGTCGGACTCGCTGCCCCATCGACTGGCGGTGCATCGCGGCTCGGCGATGGTGACGACGATCAATGATCGCCTCGACTACTTTGGCGAAACCGTACACATGACCAGAATGCTGCTTCAATCGGCATCGGCCGGAGAAATTCTCATCACGGTCAGAATGCTTCAGCAGGATGACGTCGCTGCCGCGATTCAGTCAGAAGGCCTGTCGGTGAAGACCGCTGACTTTACCGTGGATCATGCCGCGAGCGTTCTCAGCCGCGTGTCGTGAAACCGCTTTGGGGCTCCGAGTCGTTGAAGTCCGGCTCAGATGTCGTTTGTTGATTCGACCGCCAGTTGCAGGCGGGTTGTTGATTTAGAACGCCTAACAAAACGGCGACTGGCTCCCGAAGTTTGCGAAAAATGCTCAGAAAAATGACGCAGCAAGGTGCCTGTCCCACTTTTTTCGGAGCCTCTTAATCACAACCTGAGCCGCGAGGCTCTAGCCGCGAGTGTTTTCGTTGTGTGCTTAAGACACTTACCCGCAGCTAGCGCTTTGCGGCTCACTTATCAACAATCCACTAAGGATGAGCGACTGAGATTGTTTCGTCGAAGCCGGACATGGAAAGCGGGCGAGTCATCGTTGCGGGTGTCGATGACTCGCCCGTTGGGAACGCAGGCGAAAGCAGCAGCGCGAATGACGTCGGGAGGAGAACTCCATTCGCTGAGGTGATGGTGATCACAGAAATGTGATCAGAGACACCTCCTGTGCACGAAGTCAGAACGACTTCTTCTGCCCTGGAAATCCGGCCCACTTTGGTGTGCTGCCGGAGCTCACTTTTCGCTCCCGGGGAAGGTCTACGCCGCTAAACTGGAATGACTCTTCATGGCCGGCCGATGGACCCTCGTTGCCTTGGCCAACGCCCGGAGTCGTAAGTGCCGTTGGCTCAAGATCATCGAAATCAAACTCGTTGGCGGATCGCTGTTTTCCTTCAGCCTCAATGCCGGGCCGTGTCGGCACGTCTTCAAAAAAACTGTCCGATGTCTGGCTGCCTTCAGCGGCGAGATCGTTGCCCGGCGTTGGCTGAATTTTTTGGGCCAGAGATCGCGGCAGCGGTGCCACAATGGAGGCTCGCCGCGGCGTTTTGTTTTCTGTATTTGCGACCGAACCGCGAACGGCGGCGACACGACGACTCTCTGAGTCGCCTGCAGTCACTGCATCCACAGCGGGCCCTGAAGGCAGAAGCGGTTTTAGATCGCCAGGCGGAATCGGCTTGATGGCGTCAGGGCTCTGAGACCGAACGACGGCGGCCTGCGAGCGACGTTTCGGTTTTGATGGAGCGGGCTGGACTTCGACGGGCATCTCAGGCCGGGCCGTCGCCAGATTTCCGGAATCCACATTGCCTTCCGTCGAAGCCAACATCTGCTCCCGAGGCAGTGTCAGCTTTGGCATGCCAGCAAGAACCCAGCCTCGCCAGTTCTTTTCCAGAGAGGCAATTCCATCATGATCAAAGTTGTTGCGAATGGCCTGATCCCAGCCACCGCGTTCGCCGTCAGAAATAAATTTCAGATAAGCGTGGCGTCCTTTCTGCTGCACAAGAAAGTCGGCCAAAGCATATCCCTGAGCGTACAGCGTCAGCATCGGACGCTGGCCTTTGGGATATTCTTTCATCGACAGCAGGTCCTGCAGAGAGATCATTTCATTTTTGTTCCGAATGACTTCCTTCAGTAATGCCAGCTGTTTCAACTGTTCGGAGCGATGTTCGAACAGAGTTGCAGCGCCTTCATCAGCCCAGCGTGGAAGAGGCCGACGAAAATGACAGGCAAAGATTGTGTGATTGATTTCGTGCGGCAAAACGGAATCCAGAATGCGTTCGAGACTTCCCTGAACTTCCATCCGCCAGTTCAGAACTTCACCACGCACAAACTGAAACGTTGTCTGGCCCCCGGCACCAAGAGCCCCCTCACTGACAGCTACTTTGCACGGGCGACTCCAGTTCGGAAGTGGCTTACCAATCCAGAACGTCGCCAGCTGACGACGATAAACCTCGGCGGCTTTGCCAACCTGCTCGGCCACCTCCGGGCGAGCGGCCGTGACGGAAAAATTAACGGTCTGATAGGTAGCGGCCTCGGTTCGACATGCGGCGAACAGAACAATGGCCAGCGCCAATCTTCGCAATCTCAGAGCGTCCATGCTCATCCCGTGCGTCTCTTGAAGTTCGATGTCTGCGAGCAACGAATCCATTCGCTGCTCTGTCCTGAATTGAGTTCTCTCCGGCAGCAAATGCCGAACCAGAGAATTTTTCCCCCACATTCCGCGGCAGAAAAATTAAACCCAAACCCAATCTATCAAAAGGTTTACAACCGTTTCACAAATCTCTCTTCGGCCGAATTTTGTTCCTCAGGAACTCCGGCAGATTCTGCAGATGTTACAACCGTTGCCACTTTTACATCCAGACCAATTCATCGCCTTCAACCCCGTGTTTTTTTCCCCTCCGCGGAAAAATCGTGTCTTCGTCTGCTCGCTTCAGTTCGTCTCAGACGTCCAGATCCGCGACGACTGAATGCCAGGGAACATGAAACCGCGGCATCCCTGGTATGGAAATTCTGACCATGAGCTATATTGCAGGGACAAGCCGGATTGATGCGCGTCTGAATTCGGTTGAATTTGGTGAGCTGATTAGGCGTCTTCGCCTGAAATGTTCAGCCGTGGCGATGTTGCACCCCGGGTCGTGCGATGCACATGGCACCACAACAAATTTTGATTTCTCCAGAGAGACTGACATCCATGAGGATCCGTAAAGCGGTCATTACAGCGGCCGGTGATTATCACGCTCGCCTGCCCCTGCAGACTTTAGTCGATCGAAAGGGCGATGTCCGAACGGCGCTGCGTCTGACGCTGGACGAGATTGTGGATTCGGGAATTGATGAGATCGCTATCATCATTCGACCGGGTCAGCAGGAACCGTATCTGACTGCCGCCGGGCCGCATTCATCACGCCTGACGTTTTTTGAACAGTCGGCTCCGCGCGGTTATGGGGATGCCATCCTGCGGGCTCGCGAGTTTGTGGGCGATGAAACTTTTCTGCATCTCGTTTCTGATCATCTTTACCTGAGCCGAACGGATCGCTTGTGTGCTCAACAACTGATCGATGCGGCCAGTCGACATGAATGCTCCGTATCGGCAATCCAGCCGACTCGGGAAAACGAAGTGATTTACTTCGGCACGGTCGGTGGAACACCGGTGGCTCAGTCGGACAACCTGTACGAAGTCAGCACGGTCATTGAAAAACCGACGCCGACCGTGGCCGAACAGCGGCTGATTGTTGCCGGGCAGCGAGCCGGATATTACCTGTGCCTGTTCGGCATGCATGTGCTGACTCCCGCGATTTTTACTCTGCTGCAGAAATCGCTGGAGGCCGCTCCTGTAGACCAGAACATTGATCTTAGCGCCTCCCTGAATCAGTTGGCGCAACGAGAACGTTATCTGGCGCTGGAGATTGATGGTTCGCGTTACAACATCAGCTACAAGTATGGGCTGCTTCTCGCTCAGCTTGCATTTTCGCTTAGCGGTGTTGACCGCGACCTGATTCTGACCGAAATGGTGAACCTGTTGGCGACTCATTAAACGGGTAGGGCGGCACCGGAGAACTCAGGCCACATTCGTGTGCGTGAAATTTCTCCGCAGCCACGGAGAATTAGGCAGCGGACAGTGATCTTGATGGAAAGCCAGGACAAACGGGAGCTTGGCCGACCGCAATGACTGATCGCTGAAGACTTCCGACCCCAGCCTTAGCTTTTTAGTTTTTTAGCCTTTTATCGCGGTATCACGCCAGTGCTTTGTCAACGCTTTTTTTTCGGGTACGACGGACTTCCAGTCCGTCGGCAAAAGCTGAAATCACGGACTGGAAGTCCGTTGTACAAATAAAACGCAACCCAAACTTTAACGGTTGACAAAGCACTAGCACTGAATTGTCTGAAACCTATCCGCACAAAGCATCGCCATGAACCTTCTTTCGATCATCACATCCTCCGATCCGGCTGTCCGCAATCGTTCGCTGGACGCAGAATGCCTGGGACTGGCGTCGGATCAGCTGTTGAGTGAATGCGAACAACTGGACGACTACCGCCGCAGCTGCGAGAACCTCTACGATCGAGTTCGCAGTCTGTTCTTCCTGTACGCCATACATCGCTTTCATTTGCCAGCTCGGCTGACCGGCCGTGAAAGCGGCCACATTCCGTATGTCGGCTATGAGCACATGCTCAGCCGCCGCTATCCCGAAGCGATTGACGTCTTTCTTGCAAAACTGCACCACGACGGTCCATCTGTTTCGCTGTCCAGCGCTTTGGGCGAAGCGTATCATCGGTTGGCTTTTCAGACGCTGGCCGATCAGGTCCGCCGCAGCGTGCGAACTGTCCGCGGCAACCAGTGGATGTTTCGCACCGGGCATCCCGCGGATGTGCCTTTGCGGATTCGTTCGGAACTGCTGAAGATCGATTCAGTGACCAAAAGTTATCCGGTGCTGCGTGAACGCACGGCCGTGCGTATGGATTTCTCTCACAGTGGATGGAGCGACATTTTTTTTCTCGGCATGGATTATCCTGAAGGCGCGAAGGTCATCAACGCATCGATCGATCTGGCGGTCCGCGGTCGGCATCAGAAACCGGAGCCACCAATTGACTGCAGCCTGCGCGTGATTGACGAACCGTTGCTGCGTCTGATCAGCATCGATCTTGATGCGCGGGTCGAGATTCACGACATCAATGAAGTATTCGACTTTGCCCGCGACTATCTTGGACTGATCAAAGGCGCTGTCATCGCTGCCGGCCTGATTCCACCTGGGATGGAAGGCTGCGGTGGCCGCATTGCGGATGTCTTCTCGCGTATGATCGGTCCGGGTCTGGGTCTTGAGATCACCAGCCGAGTGAACGACATCCCGAAGGGCTCGCGACTGGCGGTGTCCACAAACCTGCTGGGTTCGCTGATCTCCATGTGCATGCGTGCAACCAGCCAGGTGTCTGCATTCACTGGTCAGCTGGAAGAATCAGATCGTCGGATCGTGGCCGCACGCGCGATCCTCGGCGAATGGATTGGCGGCTCCGGTGGAGGATGGCAGGACTCAGGCGGCGTCTGGCCTGGCATCAAACTTATTCAGGGCTGCACGGCGGGTCCGGACGATCCGGAGTTTGGCATCAGCCGCGGCCGACTCATGCCGCAGCATCATGTGTTCACGTCTGAAGAAGTCACCCGCGCGACGCGTCAGCGTCTGCAGGACAGCCTGGTGCTGGTCCATGGCGGGATGGCTCAGAATGTCGGCCCGATTCTGGAAATGGTGACTGAAAAATATCTGCTGCGATGTGAAAGCGAATGGTCGGCTCGCCAGGATGCCATCGGTCTTCTGGAGCAGATCACTGCTTCATTAAAGGCTGGCGATATCCCGAGCGTCGGGGTCGCGACGCATCGCAATTTTCATGAGCCGCTTCAGGCCATTATTCCGTGGTGCAGTAACGCCTACACAGAACGTCTGATTGAGGAATGTCGGTCGCGGTATGGTTCGGACTTTCAGGGTTTCTGGATGCTCGGTGGCATGGCGGGCGGCGGAATGGGATTCATTTTCGATCCGAAGGTCCGGTCAGAAGCTCAGGACTGGCTGCAGGAAATGATGGTCACCGTCAAACGCAGTATGGAAGCCAGCGTTCCTTTCGCCATGGATCCTGTCGTTTATGATTTTGCAATCAATGACAATGGGACGTTTGCCGAGCTGCGAACGGATGGCAACCTTCCCAAAGGTTATTACGCTTTGATGGTGCCGGAGTGGCTGCGAAAGGGATTGCAGCAGCTGACGCCGATGGTGCGTGCCGAACTGGAACGAGTCGGAAATGCGTGCCGCGATTCCGACGGCGGCGATACGCTGGCCGCGCGGCTGATTCAGCGAATTCTTCCGTCCACATCAAAGGAGGCTCAGCAGTCCGCGAAACTCGAGGACCTGCTGCGTGAATGTGGCTTTGATCCTGTGGCTCACGAGCAACTGCGGGAAGACCTGCGAGCCGGTCGTCTGGGGATGGCACAGAATCGCCTTCATTCGACGGTGACAATTGAAGATGTATCGGCTGATGAGGTGCTGGAAGCTCGTCGCAACGTTCCCGCGTCTGCCATCGAACTCGGCCGTCAGGCGATCGCGAACGGAGAAGTGGCCGTCGTCACTCTGGCCGCAGGCGTTGGCAGCCGCTGGACGCAGGGTGCAGGAGTTGTCAAAGCTCTGAATCCGTTCTGCAGGATGCAGGGTCGCTGGCGATCGTTCCTCGACATTCATTTTGCAAAGACTCGCAACACCGCCCGACAGTCTGGCATCTCGCCGCTGCATGTGGTGACCTCCGGCTATCTGACAGACGGGCCGCTGCGCAACGCTATCAGCAAAATGAACGCTGGTGGTGTCCTGCATGTTTCACGCGGTGCATCGGTCGGTTTGCGAATGGTGCCGACGCTGCGTGACCTGCAATTTGCCTGGGAAGAAGTGGCTCAGCAGGTTCTTGATCAGCAAAAGGAAAAAGTCCGCACAAGCCTGCGCTCGGCGCTGATGAACTGGGCTCGAACCTGTGGCGAAGCAGCCGACTACTGCGACAACCTGCCGTCCCAATGCATGCATCCGGTGGGGCACTGGTATGAGATTCCCAACATGCTGCGCAATGGAACTCTGCGTACAATGCTGACAGATCGTCCGCAGCTTAAGTACCTGATGCTGCACAATATTGACACGCTGGGCGCGAACGTTGATGCCGCCTGTCTGGGCCTGCATATCGAATCCAATGCGGACCTGTCTTTCGAAGTGATTAGTCGTCGACTGGAAGATCGAGGCGGCGGACTTGCAAAAGTGGACGGAAAAGTTCGGCTGGTCGAAGGCCTGGCGATGCCCAGAGAAGAAGATGAGTTCCACCTGTCATGGTACAACACGCTGACAACATGGATTGATATTGATCGTCTGCTTAAAATCTTCGCGATTGATCGTGCCGCATTGGTCGATCAGAAAGTTGTCGATGCCGCTATTCGCGATCTGGGTCGACGCGTGCCAACCTACATTACATTGAAGGATGTCAAGAAACGCTGGGGCCACGGACAGGAAGATGTTTTTCCCGTGTCGCAGTTTGAAAAGTTGTGGGGCGACATGACTGCGCTCTCCGATGTGAACTGTTCGTTTCTTGTCGTGCCCACACTTCGAGGCCAGCAGTTGAAGGATCCAGCGCAGCTTGATGGATGGCTGCGAGACGGATCAGCGGCCTTCGTGGAACAACTTTGTGCGTGGTAGCCGACTTCCCGCACCTCAACAGGCTGCCAGCACAGCAAAATCCTTAAGGACGGCCAAACGACTTCCGAGCGAACATTAAAAAAACAAAACTGCCATCTGGAAAACCATGTGGTCTATTTTGCACACTGTACCTGTCTGCCGGAAATGATCCAAAACATTCGTAACTCTGTTCAAATTCCCGCAACGCGGAACGATATCATGGGGTAAACTGCTGATGACCGACACGTTTGTGCCCGATCAGACAAGAGTTTGACTCGAACGGCGGGTCCGCTCTTGTTGATAATGTACGTGAATTCTAGACTTCCCGCAGCTTTGATGACTTCCTCTCGACTCACAGCCGTTTGCTTTGTCAGGCCCATCCGGGCGCGATCTGCACAGTTTTAGAAACGTTGTCAGCGTCGGCAGTCCTGTGAACTGGAAGGTTTAGTACTTCCTACCAGTCGTCAATGGCTGACCGGCCTTTACCTGATACTCGGATGACCAATCCCAGGATGTGAACCTTGAGAGCGTTGATCAGCGACATTCACGGCAATCTTGAAGCATTGCAGGCCGTGCTGGCAGACATCCGCAAAAAGGGCGTCACTGAAATTTATTGTCTGGGTGATATCGTCGGTTATGGACCGAACCCGTCCGAGTGCATTGACCTGGTGATGGATCTGGACATGTGCCTGCTTGGCAACCATGACCAGGCGGCACTGTTTGATCCTGAAGGATTCAACGCAGGTGCCGAACGCGCGATTTTCTGGACACGATCGGTTCTTGAAAAAGGCATCGGCCCCAAAGCGGAAAAACGCTGGGACTTTCTTGGAGAACTGAATCGCCGCCATCGCGATGAAGCCACCAACACAATGTACGTTCATGGCTCGGCCAGAAATCCTCTGAACGAATACGTCTTCCCGGACGATATCTACAATCAGGTGAAGATGGAAAAAATCTTCGCTCTCGTGGAACAATACTGCTTTCAGGGGCACACTCATATTCCGGGGGTCTTTACTGACACGCTGGAATTCTTTTCTCCGGAAGAGATTGGCTCCAAATACAAGCTCGACAAGCAGAAGCTGATGATCAATGTGGGTTCCGTCGGTCAGCCGCGAAATAACGACCCTCGATCTTCTTATGTCACGCTCGATAACGGCGTGGTCGAATTTCACCGCGTCGCTTATGACCTCGAAAAAACCGTAGAAAAAATCTACGCCATCCCGGAACTTGACAACTTCCTCGGCGATCGCCTCCGCGAAGGTCGATAATCGGCCCGCGAGTTCTGCATCACCGCGTCATGTCACGCTGACCTGATCCTCAGTGCCGCGCTGAACCCCACCGATCGCAGCTCGCGAGGCGAGCGTTGATTTAATCACTACCTGAGCCGCGAGGCGCTAGCCGCGGGTGTTTTCGTTGTGTTTTTAAGACACACACCCACAGCTAGCGCTTTGCGGCTCACCAAAGCAATGGCCCGCTCGCTGACGACGCCACAATGCAGCTCACGGAAAGAGCCCTAACGCCTGTTCGCCTGCTGGACACTGCGCGGCGACTCAAAGATAATCAACGGAGTGTCGAGCAGGCAGAGATGAACGCGCGGCTCATGGTATGGCGACGTGTGGATGTGAAAACGGAAAAATCCATTCGCAGAGGTTGCTGAAATACGGTCTTTCGTCGTTGTTTCTGCCAGGATTTGCGAGTTGCCGGACTTCTCCAGGAAGCTGCCTTACGTGTCACCGGCTGCCCAATGCCACTCGATTTGACAAAGTAGGCATCACTCTCCGAGTGACGAAGGCCGCAAAACGCGGCCCCTGGCATTCATCACTCGAAGAGTGATGGCTACTATAATCGCAAATCGACTGCCATTGACCGCCTGCCCTCGAAAACACTGCCTCAGGCGGGCCATTTGGCAAGCCGGTGGACTTGGACCTTTTATTGCGTGGTACCGGACGAAAACAGTATGAATATTGACGATCAACTAAAGCAGCAACTGGATGATTTCCGCAAAGACTTCCATCGCCTGAGATCCGAAATTTCCAAGGTCATTGTCGGGCAGCGTGAAATTCTGGATGACACGTTGATCTCGCTCATCGCAGGCGGACATGTTCTGCTGGAAGGTGTTCCCGGCCTGGGCAAAACACTGACCGTTCGCACGCTGGCGGATGCTCTTCATCTGGAATTCCACCGCATCCAGTTCACGCCGGACCTGATGCCGGCAGACCTGATTGGAACACAAGTGATTGCCGAAGCCGCTGGAGGCCGCAAGGTCTTTGAATTCCAGAAGGGGCCCCTGTTTGCAAATGTCCTCCTGGCGGATGAGATCAACCGGGCCACTCCAAAGACGCAATCTGCCTTGTTGGAAGCGATGCAGGAACATTCCGTCACCGTGGCCGGAGTGACTCACCGCTTGTCCGAGCCGTTCTTTGTCATGGCCACTCAGAATCCGCTGGAAATGGAAGGCACGTATCCGCTGCCCGAAGCGCAGCTGGACCGTTTTTTCGTCAAGCTGCTGGTGAAATACCCAAGCGTTGCGGATCTTGAAACGATTCTGGACCGAACCACAGAAAACCTGAAGCCACGTGCAGAAGGCGTCCTCAGTGGGGAACGTATTCTGCAGATGTCACAGTTGTCGAGGCTGATCCCGATTGCAAACGACGTGCGTCGATACGGCATCGCGCTGGTCGTCGCTTCGCATCCTGATCACGAACTTGCTTCCGCAGCGGCAAAGAAATACGTTCGCTACGGCGCCAGCCCGCGTGGACTTCAGGCGCTGATCCTTGGCGCGAAGATCCGAGCCATTCTGGACCATCGCTACCATGTCGCCCGCGAAGATCTGAAAGCAATGGCGTTGCCCGTGCTTCGTCACCGCATGATTCTTAATTTCGAAGGTCAGGCCGAAGGAATCAGCACTGATGATGTTATTAGAAAAATGCTGACGGATATCAAAGAAGATGCCCTGACAGTCGCCTGATGTTTCGTGACAACTCAAATGCAGGCTGGCGATTCCTGTTCAACCTGCCTCTGAAGGATACCACAACGCACGGGCCTTGAATCAACCGCTCCACACGTCAACGTTCCGCCCTTCGTCTGCCTGAAGTTCTCTCATGCTGTTCCCTTCCGACTTTCTGACACGTCTTGAATACCTTTCGATTGTTTCGAAGCGAGTGTTCCGCGGACAGCTGTTGGCTCAGCGGCGAACGATGCAGATGGGATCGGGCATTGAATTCTCTGAACACCGCGAATACACCACCGGCGATGATCTGAGGTATCTGGACTGGAACATTTATGCGCGTCACGGCGACTTGCTGCTGAAACGTTTCCAGGAAGAACAGGATCTGCACGTGTACGTGCTGCTGGATTGCTCACGTAGTATGGCTTTTGGCAACCCCGCCAAGTTTGACCTGGCCAGACATTTGGCAGCTGCACTCGCCTACATCGCGCTGTCGGATCTGGATCGCATCGGCATCATCGCCTACGCCGATGGCGTGGTGGCTGAACTGCCGGTGACACGCGGAAAGGCAAGGATTCTGCCATTGATGAAATTCCTTTCAGACCTGCCAACCAGTGGTACAGACACCAGCCTGAGCAAGGCTGTGCAGGGGCTTGTTCATCGCGGATCGCGATCGGGACTGGCAATTGTCATCAGTGATCTGTTTGACGAACACGGATTCCAACGAGGTCTCGATCAGCTTCGCTATCATCGCTTCGACACCCATGTGATTCAGCTGCATGATCCAAAGGAAGCTGATCCGGCTCTTCTGGGCGATGCCGAGTTTGTGGATGTCGAAACCGGGACCGCTCGAAAAGTCACGGTCACAGAACGCAACCTGAAGACGTACAAAAACCTGTTTGCCGATCATCAGGCCGCTGTACGGGACTACTGCCATACCTATTCTTGTGGCTGCACGCAGTCTCCGACGACCGTTCCATTCGACGAACTGATTTTGCGAATGATGAGGCAATCGGGCGCAGGCCGTTGACTCGTCGCAGGACTCGACATGGTGACTGAGTGAAGAGTCGGTAGTCGATGTCGCTCGGGCGGTGATCGTAACGTTTCGAAGTCTCTGCGACTGTCTTCAATCGCCTCATTCGTACGGCCCCCGCATCACGGCAATGACCAAACGTGATCTTGTGAAGGACAGCCAAAGGCCGTAACGCTTTTCAAACTGAAAGTGATTGAATCTCGCGTCGCAGTAGACCCAGTAGTAAGCTTGTCTGCCGTTCAGAATCTCGATAACGACGGAAGGCACGAATCATGGCGACGTCATAACGTACCAGTCGCTGAGGGTGCGGGGGACTGGACCCGATGCAGACGATCGAGTCGCCGTTGCGAAACCACCCCAAAATCGCGACAGTAACGCCATTACCGCAGTGAGTCGGCTCAGAAAGCGGATTCGGTACTAGAACCTCACGGAATTCCCTGCACGAATCAAAAACGATCTCTCATTCCTCAAGTAACAGTGAGTTAACAAGTTGCGATCCTGGCAGATCTCGCTGGTTGTGGCAGTGGCGTATTTCGTCACAGGCTATATCGGGTTAATGATGCCAGTGTACGGCGCCAGCATCACCCTGATTTGGTTGCCCACAGGGATCGCCGTC
>Ga0209702_10002360_pt1 | contig 33202 bp, 29 predicted proteins | sample FRY01_FD_187210 | JGI IMG/M metagenome (GOLD analysis project Ga0209702, IMG submission 187210) | Freshwater microbial communities from Lake Fryxell liftoff mats and glacier meltwater in Antarctica - FRY-01 (SPAdes) (version 2) | ecosystem: Environmental > Aquatic > Freshwater > Ice > Glacier...
TCTGCTGAACCAGGCTGGCCAGGGTCATGCGATCTTCAGGCTGGAGTTGCCTGTAACTTCTTGGGGTGCTTTGCATCTGCGGACCTTACTCGGTGGCAGGTGTTGCACTTCAGTTTTGAATCCGCCATGAATAAATAAATTGACGGATGTTTTGTGATTGATCGTATGGGATTGCCGCATTTTTCTAGCGCCAGAAAATAAAAAACCAGAAGAATCAAGGACTTTTGCAGAAGGTTTCATCTTTGCTGCATTGCAAGCTTGCAATTGCCCCATATGAGGCGCATAGTAAATGCAAGAGAGTGTCCCCCGTCTGCCGCTCCACCCTGATTGACAACTTCATTCGGCAGACTTCATATGGAAGAGCGGTGTTTCTCAACCCGGTTCCAGCCTTTGACGAACCGTGAACAAGGAGTTTTTAGTATGAACTTGACGATCAGTGGCCACCATCTTGAAGTTACCCCCGCGCTGCGCGGCTATGTAACCAGCAAACTGGGTCGAATTACCCGGCATTTTCACCAAGTAGTGGACGTAAAAGTCCTGCTGACTGTGGACAACATGAAAGAAAAGGAACGACGCCAGAGGGCCGAATGCAATGTTCACGTCAAAGGCCGTGACCTGTTTGCAGAAAGCTCCCATGCAGATTTGTATGCCGCAGTTGACGAATTGACCGACAAGCTGGACCGCCAGGTCGCACGCTACAAAACCAAAACGCAAGACCACCATCATGTGGCTGCCAAGCGCCAGGATATGCTGAATTAGCTCGCCTGCGCCACTCGCTAAAAGCCGCCTTCAAAGGAATTGATGGCGGCTTTTTTGTGCCCAATGGATGGGCGGGTTATTGGGGTCAGGTTATTGGGCTCTGACCCCAAAAACTCAAATAGCGCTTAAAGTGCATAATTCGGCCACTAAAACCGCCTTATGAATCGTCTTTCGCAAATATTACCCCCCACCCAGGTCATGGTCAGCGTTGATGCGACCAGCAAGAAGCGTGCTTTTGAAGAAGTTGGCTTGCTGTTTGAAAACCAGCAAGGCCTGAACCGTGCGCTGATTACCGACAGCCTGTTTGCCCGCGAGCGCTTGGGCTCTACCGGGCTGGGTCACGGTGTGGCCATTCCGCATGGGCGCATCAAGGGGCTGAAAGTGCCCATGGCGGCGGTGTTTCAATTGCAGGCACCGATTGGTTTTGATGCCCCCGACGACCAGGCGGTGGGGTTGCTGATATTTCTGCTGGTGCCCGAAGCTGCAACCCAGAAGCACTTAGAGATCTTGTCTGAAATAGCCGAGCTGCTCAGTGACAGCGCACTGCGCGAGCGACTGCTGGCCAGCACCGATGCTGTAGCCTTGCACCAGCTGTTTGCATCATGGCAGTCTGCCCAGCAGATGGGCAGCTAGTGGAATGAGTTCCCGCGCATGAAACCGACCGCGATTAGCGCCGACGTGCTGTTCGAAGACCACCGGGCCTCCCTGAAGTGGGAGTGGGTCGCCGGGCTGGGCGCTTCCGAGCGGCGCTTTGACGAAGTCGCCGTGCGGGCCGCGCGCTCCGGTGCGGACCTGGTCGGCTACCTGAATTACATACACCCCTACCGGGTGCAAATTCTGGGTGAGCGTGAGGTCGCCTACCTGACCAGCGCCAGCCCCGAAGACTGCGCGCGTCGCATCTCGCGCATCATCATGCTGGAGCCGCCCATGCTCATCGTGGCTGACGGCCAAACCGCGCCCGACACCCTGCTGTCGATGTGCGAGCGCGCCCAGATGCCGATATTTGCCACGCCGGAGTCGGCGGCGTTTGTAATTGACGTTTTGCGGGCTTACCTGTCCAAGCATTTTGCCGACCGCACCTCGATGCACGGCGTGTTCATGGACATCCTGGGCCTCGGCGTGATGATTACCGGCGAGTCCGGCCTTGGCAAAAGCGAGCTCGGGCTGGAGCTGATCTCGCGTGGCCACGGCTTGGTGGCCGATGACGCGGTGGACCTGTACCGCATCAACCAGACCACGATCGAGGGCCGTTGCCCGGATCTGCTGCAAAACCTGCTGGAAGTGCGCGGCATCGGTCTGCTCGACATCAAAGCGATTTTTGGCGAGACTGCGGTGCGCCGCAAGATGCGCCTGAAAATGATCGTGCATCTGGTGCGCCGTGAGACGCTGGAGCACGAATATGAACGCATTCCCTACGAGCCGCTGACGCAGGACGTGCTCGGCATTCCGGTGCGCAAGGTGATTATTCAGGTCGAGGCGGGCCGCAACATCGCCGTGCTGGTCGAGGCCGCCGTGCGCAACGCGATTTTGCAGCTACGCGGCATCAACACGTACCAAGAATTTGTTGAACGGCAGCGCAAGGCGATGGAACAGGAAGATTGAGTTTGCCAACTTCAGGCGTGGTGATGGCGCGGCGGCGTTGCGCTGCGGTTGGGGCACTTGTCCTTGTTGCAGTTGGCGTAAATTGACAACGAGTGGTCGGCAATCGTGAAGCCTTTTGCCCCAGCAACGGCATGTTGGCGCTTTTCAATCTCAGCGTCATAAAACTCTTCGACCTTGCCGCAATCTAGGCATACCAGGTGGTCGTGATGCTGGCCTTCGTTGATCTCGTAGACCGCCTTGCCAGACTCAAAGTTGCTCCGATTGAGCAGCCCGGCCTGTACAAACTGCATCAGCACGCGGTAAACCGTGGCCAGGCCGATGTCGGAGCGGTCTTCAAGTAACACCCGAAAAACATCCTCGGCCGTCATGTGGCGCTGCTTGCCCGTCTGAAATATTTCGAGAATCTTCAGCCGCGGCAGTGTGGCCTTGAGGCCCGTGTTTTTGAGTTCGTTGATGTTGCGCATGGATTTTCCCCCAGAGAAGGTGCGGCTGCGGCCTCCGCCAGTCCTGGTCGGCTAGCTCTGGCTCTGTGCCGCCAGCAGGGTACCGGGCCGCTACAATCGGCAATCATATCGCTACACCCTATCCCCTACCACATGTCTGCAAATCATCATTACAGCCTCCGATCAGCGCTTGAAGTTGCGGCGCTTACAGTCATGTCAGGCGTCTTGATGGCGGGCTGTAGCAGCACCAGCAACCTGAGCGCCTCATCCATCAACCCGGTTCGGTGGATCACGCCTTACAGGGTCGATGTGACTCAAGGCAACTTCATCTCCAAAGAGCAGGTTGACTTCCTGACGGTCGGCATGACCCGGGCGCAGGTCAAGGACGTGCTCGGCACGCCGCTGCTCACCAGCCTTTTTCACGCAGACCGCTGGGACTATGTTTTTACCCTCAAGCGCCAGGGTGTGGAGCCACAGTCTTTCAAATACACCGTGTTTTTCAAGGGCGACAGGCTAGATCGCTTTGAGGGCGACAGCATGCCAAACGAGACAGAGTTCATTGCCAAACTGGACTCCAGCCGCAAGCTGGTCAAGGCGCCTGCGCTGGAGGCCACCGAAGAGCAGTTGAACAAGAACGCAAAATCCGGCGCTGCACCTACTGCCAGCGCTGCTCCGGCAATGGCAAGCGCACCAGCGGTTTCGCCGGCAGCCACGGTTTACCCACCGCTTGAGAGTCCAAAACTGTGAGTGCCGGCGACATGACGGACGCTCGCCCAAACCAGAGCGCTCACAAGATCGCCGTCGCCGGTGCCAGTGGGCGCATGGGCCACATGCTGATCGAAGCCATCCGGGAAAGTGACGACTGCAAACTCAGCGGTGCGCTTGACGTGGTGGGCGGCCCTGCCATTGGCACGGATGCCTCGGCATTTTTGGGCCACAGCAGCGGTGTGTTGATTCAATCTGATATCCGCCAGGGCCTTCAAGATGCCGGTGTGCTGATTGACTTCACCCGGCCTGAAGGCACCATGGCGCATCTGGCGGTTTGCCGTGAACTGGGTGTCAAGCTGGTCATAGGCACCACGGGTTTCTCAAGCGCACAAAAAGCCGAAATCGCACTGGCCGCCAAAGACATCGCCATCGTCATGGCCCCCAACATGAGCGTCGGCATGAACGTCACCCTCAAGCTGCTGGAAATGGCCGCCAAAGCGCTGGCCACCGGCTACGACATTGAAATCATTGAAGCGCATCACCGCCACAAGGTTGATGCACCGTCGGGTACCGCACTCAAGATGGGCGAGGTGATTGCCGATGCGCTGGGCCGTGACCTCAAGGAATGTGCGGTGTATGACCGTGAAGGCATCACCGGCGAGCGCGACCCGTCAACCATAGGCTTTGCCAGCGTGCGCGGCGGCGACATCGTGGGCGATCACACCGTGCTGTTTGCGGGCACGGGCGAACGCATCGAGATCACGCACAAGTCATCGAGTCGCGCCACTTATGCGCAAGGCGGTTTGCGGGCCGCGCGCTTTTTGCAAACAAAATCGTCGGGGTTGTTTGACATGTTTGATGTACTGAGTCTCAACGTCGCCTGAATACAACCATAAAGCCAGCATGAACTTCCTCAGCCTTATGACCCAGGGCGGTGTTGTCAGCGTGTTGGTAGCCGTGACGCTGCTGGCCATGTCGGTTGCCAGCTGGGTGATTATTTTGTGGAAAACCTGGCTGCTGAATCGCGCATCTGGCGACGTGGCGCGCAGCACAGCGGCCTTCTGGCAGTCGGCATCCCTCGAAGATGCGGGCGAGAAAGTCGCCGCGTTTGACCGTGAGGCGTTGGTGTCGCCACTGATTGCTGCAACCAAAATCACCAGTAGCGGCACGCTGGCTACAGCGGGCGACAAATCGCAGCAACTGACCCGCGTGCTGCGTGATGCCCTGCACGCCGTTTTGCACAAGCTACAGTTTGGCCAGGTGCTGCTGGCAACCATCGGCTCAACCGCTCCGTTTGTTGGTTTGCTCGGCACAGTCTGGGGTATTTACCATGCGCTGATCGCTATTGCATCGGCAGGGCAAATCACCATCGACAAAGTTTCCGGTCCGGTCGGTGAAGCCCTCATCATGACGGCAGCGGGCCTGGCGGTTGCCATCCCCGCGGTGCTGGCCTACAACATTTTTGGCCGATACATCAACCGCATTGAAGCCGATCTGGAAGGCTTTGCGCGCGATTTGCGCGAACTGTTGGCCCCCACGCTTGTCGCTTCGCGAGCCTGCGGCGACTCGCTGCCCCTTTCACAGGGACAAGGGGCTGAGCTTGCTAGGGGCGACCCGACGCGGCGGCCGCTTACCTCGGCTGAGTAATCACCATGGCTTTCGGCAGACTAGAACGTACAGAAGGCGCACAGCCCATGAGCGAGATCAACGTCACGCCCATGGTCGATGTGATGCTGGTGCTGCTGGTGATTTTCATCCTCACCGCGCCGCTGCTGGCCAGTTCCATCAAGCTCGACTTGCCCAAAACCGATGCCGCCAAACCAGTCGATGCAGCCCAATTTGTGACCCTGGTGGTTGACAAGGCAGGCCTGATTTTTCTCAATGACAAACCCGTATCCCCAGAGCAGTTGAAACGCAGCCTCACACAAACCGCCGGGCAAAACCCCGACACCGAGGTGCAGCTTAGAGCCGATGAAGCCGTGCCCTACGGCAAGGTGGTCGAGGTCATGGGTGTAGTGCAAAAGGCCGGTTTGAGCCGCATTGGTTTTGTGGCCGACACGCCAGCCGCAGCGCAAGCCCCAGCTGCAACGCGATGAGGAGACGGCGGTTGCCGCCAGCGCCTAAAATCCACGGTATCTGGTGCAGTGTTGCACGCTTTTCGTTTTCAATCCGCCCTCTCCATGCAAGAAAAATACAACCACCAATATGACCATAAAAGCGTTGAGCGTGCAGCGCAAACCCAATGGGTGGGTGACAACGCTTACCGGGTAGAAGACCACGACAGCGCGCAAAAGCCAAAAGGTAAGTACTACGCCTGCTCGATGCTGCCCTACCCCAGCGGCAAGCTGCACATGGGCCATGTGCGCAACTACACCATCAACGACATGCTCACGCGCCAGCTGCGCATGAAGGGTTACAACGTGCTCATGCCCATGGGCTGGGACGCGTTTGGTTTGCCGGCTGAAAACGCGGCCATGAAAAACAAGGTGCCGCCTGCCCAATGGACTTACGACAACATCGCCTACATGAAGCAGCAGATGCAGGCCCTCGGCCTGGCCATCGACTGGAGCCGTGAGGTTGCCACCTGCGACCCGACCTACTACAAGTGGAACCAGTGGTTGTTTTTGAAAATGTTAGACAAAGGCATTGCCTACCGCAAGACCCAGGTCGTCAACTGGGACCCGGTCGACATGACCGTGCTGGCCAATGAGCAAGTGATAGACGGCAAGGGCTGGCGCACCGGCGCGGTGGTTGAAAAACGCGAGATACCGGGCTATTACCTAAAAATCTCAAGCTACGCGCCGGAACTGCTTGAGCAGGTGCAAACAGGTCTGAACGGCTGGCCGGAGCGCGTCAAGCTGATGCAGGAAAACTGGATTGGCAAAAGCGAAGGCGTGCGCTTTGCCTTTATCCACGACATCAAAAATGCATCCGGCACGCTGATTGGCGATGGCCGCATGTACGTCTTTACCACTCGCGCCGACACCATCATGGGCGTGACGTTTTGCGCGGTTGCGCCAGAGCATCCGTTGGCGCTTCACGCAGCTCTGAGCAACCCCACGCTGGCAGCGTTTATTGAAGAATGCAAAAGCGGCGGTACAACCGAAGCCGAAATGGCCACGCAGGAAAAAAAGGGCCAGCGTACCGGCCTTCTCGTCACGCACCCTTTAAGCGGCGAAAAGGTTGAGGTATGGGTCGGCAACTACGTGTTGATGAGCTACGGCGACGGTGCGGTGATGGGCGTGCCTGCGCATGATGCGCGGGATTTTGAGTTTGCGAAAAAATACGACCTATCCATCAAGCAGGTTACCGATGTCAAAAGCCAAACCTACAACCTTGATGCCTGGGCCGACTGGTACGGCGACAAGCAGCAAGGGGTGACGATCAACTCCGGCAAGTACGATGGCTTGAGCTTCAAAGCTTGCGTCGATGCAGTCGCCGCAGACCTTGCCGCTAAAAACCTCGGCGAGAAAAAAACTACCTGGCGCCTGCGTGACTGGGGCGTGAGCCGCCAGCGCTACTGGGGCACACCGATCCCCATCATCCACTGCGAAGAACATGGCGCGGTACCGGTGCCCGAAAAAGATTTGCCCGTGGTGTTACCGCTTGACTGCGTGCCCGATGGTTCAGGCAATCCGCTGCACAAGCATGTCGGTTTTCACGCAGGCGTGGTCTGCCCCACCTGCGGCAAGCCGGGTCGGCGCGAGACCGACACCATGGACACCTTTGTCGATTCGTCGTGGTACTACATGCGCTACTGCGACCCGAAAAATAGCCAAGCCATGGTCGCCAAAGGCGCTGAGTACTGGATGCCGATGGACCAGTACATAGGCGGCATTGAGCACGCCATTTTGCATTTGCTCTACGCCCGCTTCTGGACCAAGGTGATGCGCGACCTTGACATGGTGAAGGTTGACGAGCCGTTTACCAAACTGCTCACGCAGGGCATGGTGCTCAACCATATCTACTCGCGCAAGGGAGACAAAGGTGGCGTCGAATACTTCTCGCCGCACGAAGTTGAAGACATCCATGCTGCGGATGGCAAGGTCACGCAGGCCAAGCGCAAGAGCGATGGCCTGCTGGTGAACTATGACGGCGTGGGTACCATGAGCAAATCCAAAAACAACGGCGTTGACCCGCAGGATCTAATTGAAAAATACGGTGCCGACACCGCGCGCTTGTACACCATGTTCACCGCGCCGCCCGAGGCTACGCTGGAGTGGAATGATGCGGCGGTGGAGGGTTCGTACCGTTTTCTGCGCCGTGTGTGGAACTTTGGCAGCAAATTACACGCTATGAATTCAGGACCTGATCATACCCGTATTGATTGGTCTACAGCCGAATTAGGCAAAGAAACCAAGACCCTGCGCCTTGAAGTTCACACGGTACTCAAACAAATTGACTACGACTACCAGCGTATGCAATACAACACGGTGGTATCGGGCAACATGAAGCTGCTCAATGCACTTGAGGACTTTAAATTAGATGCGGCCCCCACGCTTGTCGCTTCGCGAGCCTACGGCGACGCGCTGCCCCTTTCACAAGGACAAGGGGCTGAGCTTGCTAGGGGCGGCCCGTCGCTGCGCTCGCCAAATAGCACAGCAAACGCAGCCTTGTACGAAGGCTTCGGCATCCTGCTGCGCTGCCTATACCCGGCCACACCGCACATTGCACACGCGCTGTGGGCCGACCTCGGCTATGCCGCTGCACACGGCAGCCTGCTCGATGCGCCCTGGCCAGAAGTCGATACCAGCGCCTTGCAGCAAGACGACATCGAGCTGATGCTGCAAATCAACGGCAAGTTGCGTGGCTCGGTTACGGTGAGCAGCACAGCCGACAGGGCCGCCATTGAAGCCGCAGCGCTGGCTACCGATGCCTTTATCAAGCAGGCTGCGGGCGCCCCGGCGAAAAAAGTCATTGTCGTGCCGGGCCGCCTAGTCAACATCGTGGTCTGACCGCCATGCTTGAGGAGAAAACAAATATGCACCGACGTTCATATCTTGGCCTAATGGCTTCTAGCGCTGCACTAGGCTTGAACATGAGTCTTACTGCTTGCGGTTTCGAGCTGCGCAAGGCATCTAACTTTAACTTTGCTTTTAAAACGCTTTTCAGTCCCTTGGCTGAAAGCTCTGTGCTCGGGGTTGAGCTCAGGCGTTCGCTGGAAGCAACCGGCGCGGTTCGCGTCATCACCGACGCACGCCAAATAGCACAGGCTGATGTAATCATGGATGTGATTTCCGACTTGCGTGAAAAACTAGTGGTCAGCCGCAATGCTTCTGGGCTGGTGCGTGAATTCCAGCTGCGCCAGCGTTTTCGATTCAAGGTTCGCACGCGGCAAGGCAAAGAGCTGATTTCCGATTCAGAAATTGTGCAAGTGCGCGACATCAGCTTTAATGAGTCCGCCGTGCTGGCCAAAGAGTCAGAAGAAGCGCTGCTGTATCGCGAAATGCAAACTGATGTAGTGCAGCAAATCATGCGCCGCTTGGCATCTATCACCGGCCTTTAAAGCCGGGAAACGTTTATGAACCTCGCTCCCGCCCAACTCAGCGAACATCTCAAGCGCGGGCTTAAAAGCCTGTACACGCTGCATGGCGACGAGCCGCTGCTGGCGCAGGAGTTTGCCGATGCCTTGCGCGTCCATGCCAGGTCGCAGGGCTATACCGAGCGCACGGTACACACAGTGGCTGGCGCGCACTTCGATTGGAGCGAAGTGCTGGCCAGTGGTGGCTCGCTGAGTTTGTTTGCAGATAAACAAATCATTGAAATCCGCATTCCGAGCGGCAAGCCGGGCAAGGACGGCTCTGCGGCACTGCAACAGATTGCCGAACGCGCGCAGGGCGACGACGCTACCCTCACGCTGGTCATGCTGCCCCGACTTGACAGCATGACAGCCAAGGGCGCGTGGTTTAGTGCGCTTGACAGTCTTGGCGTGACTGTCAAGTTTGATGCGATTGTCAGGAGTCATTTGCCGCAGTGGATCTCGCAGCGCCTGCAGTTGCAGGGCCAGCGCGTGGCCAGTGGTGAAGAAGGCCAGCGCACGCTGCAATTTTTTGCCGACCGGGTTGAAGGAAACTTGCTGGCCGCACATCAGGAGATCCAGAAGCTGGCCTTGCTGTACCCCACCGAGTCAGGCGCTGTGCTCAGTTTTGATCAGGTTGAAAATGCTGTGCTCAATGTCGCGCGCTACGATGTTTTCAAACTGGCCGAGGCCGTGCTCGGCGGCCAGCATGTGCGTGTCGCGCGTATGCTCGACGGCCTGCAATCCGAAGGCGAGTCCGAGGTGCTGGTGCATTGGGCCATCAGTGAAGACATTCGCAGCATGAAGCGCGTGAAAGACGCGATAGGCACAGGCCGCCCCATGCCCATGGCGCTGCGTGAAAACCGCGTCTGGGGCGTGAAAGAAAAACTTTTTGAGCGCGTGCTGCCGACCATCAGCGACAGCACACTGACCAACCTCTTGAGCGCAGCGCACAAGGTGGACGGCATCGTCAAAGGCCTCAAGCAACCCGACTGGCCCGCCAGCGGCTGGCAGGCACTGCATCGGCTGGCCGGCATGGTTTGCCGGGAGTGTGCGTCGTCGTCCGCTGCGCCTCGCGCATCGCGCGGGTTATTGGGGTCAGACACCAATTTCGCTGCGGTGCATCGCACCGCACCCCTGCGAGCGAGCCGTAGGCTCGGCGAATTTGGGCTCTGACCCCAAAACCCCATGCAGCACACCGCCTCGCTCTCCAAAAAGCTCATGCGCATAGGCGCCAGCCTGCTGGTCGTCGCCCTGACCTCGATCGGGCTGACCCTCTGGGTGACCTGGCAGCTGGAGGGAGGCGCTGCGGCCGTCAACGAGGCCGGGCGTATGCGCATGCAGACCTGGCGCCTGGCCAGCGCGGTGCAGGCGGGCGTGGATCGGACCGAGCTGCAGGCTCTCGTAGCCCGGTTCGACGAGAGCCTGGCCGTATTGCGCCAGGGCGACCCCTTGCGGCCGCTGTTTGTGCCCTGGGACGACCAGGTTCGGCAACGCTTTGCCGAAGTCGAGACCCTGTGGCGCGATCAGCGCCAGCTTTGGCTGGCTGAGCCGGCTCCGGCGGCGCAGGTTCTGCTGAAGGCCGGGGGCGAGTTCGTGGATGCCAGTGACCGCCTGGTGATGGTGATCGAGCAGCACCTGTCCCGGCTGACCGCCATCCTGAACCTGTTCCAGTTCCTGATGCTGGCGCTGGCCATTGGGGCTGCGGTTATCACCCTTTTTACCGGCTACATGTACGTGATCAATCCCCTGGGGCAGCTTCGGCAGGGCTTGCGCAGGCTGGAGTCCGGGGATTTCAAGACGCGCGTCGAGGTCGATACCGTGGACGAGTTCGGTCAGGTGGCGGGTGGCTTCAATCACATGGCGATGACCCTACAGTCGCTCTATGAAGGGCTGGAGGCCAAGGTCGAGGCCAAGACGCGGCACATCGAGGCGCAGCGCGCGCGGCTCGAAGCCTTGTACAAGGTCAGTGCCTTTCTGGCCCATTCCAATAGCATCGACGAGCTGGCGCGCGGCTTTGCCCAGCGCGTACGCGCCGTCATGAAGGCCGACGCCGCAACGGTGCGCTGGTCCGATGAGGCCAATCAGCGTTATCTGATGCTGGCTTCCGACTGCTTTCCGCTGGACCTGGTGGAAGAAGAACGCAGCCTGCTGGCCGGAGCCTGCGCCTGTGGCAACCTGCGGCCGGACGCGCGCACACGCGTGATTCCGATTCTCAGTCACGAGGAAGCGCCGGTGCGTCATTGCGCCAAGGTGGGCTACGAGAGTGTGGTCAGTGTGCCGATACGGCTGCAGCAGCGCCTGCTGGGCGAGTTCAACCTGTTCTTTCGTGCACCCGTTCTGCTGGACGCCGACGAAATCGAGCTGCTGGATGCGCTGGCCAGTCACCTGGCCAGCTCCCTAGAGGGTTTGCGTGCCGCCGCCCTGGACCGTGAGGCCGCTGTCGCCGAGGAGCGGGCTTTGCTGGCGCGCAACCTGCATGACTCGATTGCGCAGTCCCTGGCCTTTCTCAAGATCCAGGTGCAGTTGCTGCGGACCGCCGTCCAGCGGGGCCAGGAATCGCAGATGCAGCGCGCACTCGACGAGCTGGACACCGGGCTGCGCGAAAGCATCGGCGACGTTCGTGAGCTGCTGGTGCATTTCCGCACGCGTACCAACACCGACGACATTGAGCAGGCGCTGCAGGAAACGCTGCAAAAGTTCCAGAGCCAGACCGGGTTGCCCGCACAGCTGCAGGTCCAGGGTCAAGGGCTGCCGCTGCCTTCCGACGTGCAGGTGCAGGTGCTGCATGTGATGCAGGAGGCGCTGTCCAATGTGCGCAAGCATGCCGGCGCCACGCAGGTCGGCCTGGAAGTGACCAAGGGGGCGCACTGGCGTTTTGTGGTGCGTGACAATGGTGTCGGTTTCGACACCAACAAGCACCCGGGAGAGTCCCATGTCGGCCTGAACATCATGCGTGAGCGTGCCGGCCGCATTGGTGCCGAGGTGGACGTGGTCTCCCGGGCGGGGCAGGGAACGACCGTGACGCTGACGCTGCCGCCGCATCCGGAGATGGTCAGCGCCCTGGCGGCGAAGCCCCCCGGTCTGGTGCCGCTGGCCGAAGCTGCGCAGTGATTCCGTTTCTAAATCATCCCTGTCGTTGTTGTTTCGCCTTGCCGTGCTACAGCACTGCCTGCGGCTCGACGCCTAGACACGAATGATTTAGAAACGGAATGAGTAAAAGGACAGGACGCCATGAAACCGATTGAATTGCTGGTGGTCGACGACCACACCCTGTTTCGCCGCGGGCTCGTCGCGCTGCTGTCGCAGGATGGGCGTTTCGAGGTCGCCGGCGAGGCCGGCGATATCGGCGAGGCGCTGCGCTGCGTCGAGCGCAGCAAACCGGACCTGATTTTGCTGGACAATCACTTGCCGGGCGTTCTCGGCGTGGACGGGATTGCCACGCTCAAGGACGCGGCCCCCGGCACCCGTATCCTGATGCTGACCGTCAGCGAAAACGAGGACGATCTGGCCGCAGCGCTGCAGGCCGGCGCCGACGGCTACCTGCTGAAAACCGTGGAACTGGACCGTTTGTCCGAATCCATCATCAAGGTGCTGGACGGGGAGTCGGTGGTCAGTCCGGAAATGATGACCAAGCTGGTCGCCGCCTTCCGGTCCAAGGCGCCCCTGTCTGTGGCCGGCGAGGCGCCAGCGCCGGCTTTGCCGGATGATTCCGTCATCGCGCTGCTGTCGGCCCGCGAGCGCGAGGTTCTGGCGCTGATTGCGCGCGGCGACAGCAACAAGGTGATTGCGCGCAAGCTCGACATCGCGGAGACGACGGTGAAAATTCACGTCCAGCACATTCTGCGCAAGCTGCAGCTCACCTCGCGGGTGCAGGCGGCTGTGTACGCGGTCGGCCGGGAGATGGGTTGACAAAGATCAACACCGGGTCAGGTTGACCGGGTAGTAGTTCTTTAGAACGATGGCGGCCCCGACCGCCATCGTCCTTTTCGCCCCGCCGTCACGTTCCAAAGGAGGATGTTCAAGGGGGTGGGAAAGGCCGACAGTCATGCCATGTGTCTGGAGAAACATTCATGGCCTCTGAACTGAGAAATGCAAAAAAAGCTTGGTCGGTGCTGATTGTTAGCACGCTGGCCTTCACCATGTGCTTCATGGTCTGGACCATGTTTGGCGTCATCGGCATCCCGATCAAGAAGATGCTCGACCTCAATGCCACCCAGTTCGGCCTGCTCGTGGCCACCCCCATACTGACCGGTTCGCTGGTGCGTGTGCCGCTGGGCATCTGGACCGACCGCTACGGCGGACGCATCGTCATGACCCTCCTGATGGCCGCCACGGTGCCGGCCATCTGGATGATGAGTTACGCCACCGAGTACTGGCACTTTCTCACCATCGGGCTGTTTGTGGGTCTGGCGGGCGGATCGTTCTCGGTCGGCACGCCCTATGTGGCACGCTGGTTCCCGAAGAATCGCCAGGGCATGGCGATGGGTGTGTACGGCGCGGGCAACTCGGGCGCTGCGGTCAACAAGTTCGTGGCGCCGGTGCTGCTGGTGGCGTTTGGCTGGGCCATCGTTCCGCAGGTGTATGCAGCCATCATGCTCGGCACCATCGTGCTGTTCTGGCTCTTCAGCCACAGCGACCCTGCCCACCTCGTGCCAGCCAATGTCACCTGGCGCGATCAGCTCAAGCTGCTGAAAGACCCGAAGGTGATCAAGTACTGCCAGTACTACAGCATCGTGTTCGGCGCCTACGTCGCTTTGAGCCTGTGGTTGGTGCAGTACTACGTCGGCGAGTACGGTCTCGATATTCGGGTGGCGGCCCTTCTGGCGGCCTGCTTCTCGCTACCGGGCGGCGTGCTGCGCGCTTTCGGTGGCGTCCTGTCCGACAAGTATGGCGCGCACAGCGTCACCTGGTGGGTGATGTGGGTCAGCTGGGTCTGCCTGTTCCTGCTGTCCTACCCGCAGACCGACTTCACCATCCACACCATCAATGGCCCGACGACTTTTCATATCGGGCTGAACGTTTACACCTTCACCGCGCTGGTATTCATCCTGGGCATTGCCTCGGCCTTCGGCAAGGCCAGCGTGTTCAAGTACATCAGCGACGACTACGGTGCCAACATCGGCGCCGTCAGCGGGATCGTGGGGATGGCCGGCGGGCTTGGCGCCTTCTTGCTGCCGATCATGTTCGGTGCGCTGATGGACCTCACCGGCATTCGCTCCAGCGCCTTCATGCTGCTGTACGGCGTTGTCGCGGTGTCGCTGATCTGGATGTACTGGACTGAGGTGCGCCGCACCGAAGTCATGGGCAAGAACGCGGCCGGCGCGCAGTCCTGAGACCGAACTCAACTCGAAAGAACCCTCATGAACACAAAAACCAATTCCAGTGTCGATATCGCCGACTGGCGCCCCGAGGACGAGCAGTTCTGGGAAAGCACCGGCAAAAAAATTGCCTACCGCAACCTGTGGATTTCCATCCCAAACTTGCTGATTGCATTCGCGGTCTGGCTCATGTGGGGCATCATCACAGTGCAAATGCTCAACCTCGGCTTTCCGTTCAAACCCGCCGAGTTGTTCACCCTGACGGCCATCGCCGGCCTGATGGGCGCTACCCTGCGCATTCCCGCTTCGTTTTTCATTCGCCTCTCGGGCGGGCGCAACACGGTATTCCTGACCAGCCTCTTGTTGATCGTCCCAGCCATCTGGACCGGCATCGCCTTGCAGGACAAGACCACGCCGCTGTGGGCGTTCCAGGTTTGCGCCTTCCTGTCAGGCATCGGTGGCGGTAATTTTTCTGCATCGATGAGCAACATCAACACCTTCTTTCCGAAAAAGCAGCAGGGACTGGCCCTCGGACTGAATGCGGGTTTGGGCAATTTCGGTGTCACCACCATGCAGATCCTGATTCCTCTGGTGATGACGGTAGGCCTGTTCGGTGCGATCGGCGGTGGCGCTATGGTATTGACCAAGGACTCAGGCTGGATTTTGGGCAAAATTCTGGCGGGCACACCCACCTACATTCAGAACGCTGGTTTCATCTGGGCTGCCATCCTGATACCACTGGTCATTGCCGCCTGGTTCGGCATGAACAACCTGCTGACCGTCACACCTAACCATGGCGGCACGCTGGCAGCCTTTGGCAAAATCATTTACCTCTACGCGCTGGCCTTCCTCGTTGGCGGGGTGGGCCTCTACCTCTACCTGCCAGAGCCCACCGGACTGGGGCTGCTCAACATGTGGGTGGCTCTGCCTTTGATCATCATCGCAACGCTGGCCGTGATGAAGCTGGCCGCCTTCGGCGAGATGAAGGGCAACCTGAGCAAACAATTCGACATCTTCAAGAACAAGCACACCTGGTCCATGACGATTCTGTACATCGTCACCTTCGGCTCGTTCATTGGCTTCTCGATGGCACTGCCGCTTTCCATCACGGTCATCTTCGGCTTTCAGCACATTCCCGATGCGGCCGGTGTGATGCAGCACACGTTAAAGAACCCGAATGCACCGTCGGCCCTGACCTACGCCTGGATTGGCCCGTTCGTGGGCGCCTTGATCCGCCCGGTGGGTGGCTGGATTTCTGACAAGGTGGGCGGCTCAATCGTGACGCAAGTCATCTCGGCTGTGATGGTATTGGCCTCCGTTGCAGTCGGCTACATCATGATGCAGGCCTATGCCTCGGCCACGCCCGAGCAGTACTTCGCCACCTTCATGTGGCTCTTCGTGCTTTTGTTTGCCGCCAGCGGTATTGGCAACGGCTCGACCTTTCGCACCATCGGCATCATCTTCGATCGCGTTCAGGCCGGACCGGTGCTGGGCTGGACGGCGGCAGTGGGCGCCTACGGCGCTTTCATCGCCCCGGTGGTGATTGGCGCCCAGATCAAGGCCGGCACCCCCCAGATGGCGATGTACGGTTTTGCCGTGTTTTACGCCCTGTGCCTGATCCTCAACTGGTGGTTTTATCTCCGCGCCGGTTCAGAAATCAAAAATCCCTGACCCACTGTTCCAACCACTTTTTATCGCCTTACCGTTTCACCGGAGCAACAAATGAGTCATTTTCTTGATCGACTGAGTTACTTTTCTCAAGCCAAGGAGCCCTTTTCGGGCGACCACGGTGTCACCACGGGTGAAGACCGTACCTGGGAAGACGCCTACCGGGACCGCTGGGCCCACGACAAGATCGTGCGCAGCACCCACGGCGTGAACTGCACCGGTTCGTGCTCGTGGAAGATTTACGTCAAGGGCGGCATCGTGACCTGGGAGACCCAGCAGACCGATTACCCGCGCACGCGCCCGGATCTGCCCAACCACGAGCCACGCGGCTGTTCTCGTGGTGCGTCGTATTCCTGGTACCTGTACAGCGCCAATCGCGTCAAGTACCCCATGGTGCGCGGCCGCTTGCTGGAGCACTGGCGCGCGGCCTTGGCGGTGTCCAAGAGCCCGGTCGATGCCTGGGCCAATGTGGTGGAAAACGCCGCTGCCCGCAGCGAATGGCAAAAGCAGCGCGGCTTGGGCGGCTTTGTGCGCAGCACTTGGGAAGAAGTCAACACCCTGATTGCCAGTGCCAACGTCTACACCGCCAAGAAATACGGCCCGGACCGCGTGATCGGCTTCTCGCCGATTCCCGCCATGTCCATGGTCAGCTACGCAGCCGGCAGCCGCTACCTGTCGCTTATTGGCGGCGTTTGCATGAGTTTTTATGACTGGTATTGCGATTTGCCACCCAGCAGCCCGCAGGTCTGGGGTGAGCAGACCGATGTGCCCGAGTCGGCCGACTGGTACAACTCCAACTTCATCATTGCGTGGGGCTCCAACGTGCCCCAAACCCGCACGCCGGACGCCCACTTCTTCACCGAAGTGCGCTACAAGGGTGCCAAGACCGTGGCGATCACGCCCGACTATTCCGAAGTCGCCAAACTGGCTGACCTGTGGATGCACCCCAAGCAGGGCACCGACGCGGCCGTGGCCATGGCCATGGGCCACGTCATTTTGAGCGAGTTTTACTTTGACAAATGCGAATCGCGCCGGGCCGCCCCAAGCGCTTCAGCTCCCCTTGGGGGACGGACGCCAGCAGGCGGCCTAGGGGCCAACAGATCAAGCTACTTTGACGACTACGTGCGCCGCTACACCGACATGCCCAACTTGGTGCAACTGGAAGAGCGCACCCTGCCGGACGGCCGCAAAGTCATGGTGCCTGGCCACTACCTGCGCGCCAGCGACTTCAATGGCAAGCTGGGACAAGCCAACAACCCCGAGTGGAAAACCGTTGCCATTGACGAGAACGACAAGATCGTTTTGCCCAATGGCTCGATCGGTTTCCGCTGGGGCGCCGAGGGTCGTGCGGACATCGGCAAGTGGAATCTGGAGAACAAGGAAGCGCGCGACAACGGCGAAGTCAAGCTCAAGCTGAGCATGATGGAAGGCGAAACACCTGATTACGAAATCGGCGAAGTGGGTTTTCCGTATTTTGGTGGTATCGATACCCCCAACTTCACGGCCAATAAGCAGGGCTCGGCACCGGACGACGTGCTGGTGCGCAAGGTTCCCGTGCGCCGCATCAAGCTCGGCAAGGCAGGCGTTGAGCGTTACGCACTGGTGGCTACCGTGTTCGACTTGACAGTTGCCAACTATGGCGTGGCGCGTGGTTTAGAAGGCGAGAACGCGGCCACCAGCTACGACGACAACACCACGTACACGCCCGCCTGGCAAGAGATGATTACCGGTGTCAAACGTGACCAGGTGATTGCAGTTGCCCGCCAGTTCGCCGACAACGCCGACAAGACCCGTGGCAAATCCATGGTCATCATCGGCGCGGCCATGAACCACTGGTACCACAGCGACATGAACTACCGCGGCATCATCAACATGCTGATGATGTGCGGCTGTATTGGCCAGAGCGGCGGCGGCTGGGCGCACTATGTGGGCCAAGAAAAACTACGTCCCCAAACCGGCTGGACTGCACTGGCATTTGCCCTCGACTGGGTGCGTCCACCCCGGCAAATGAACAGCACCAGCTTCTTCTACGCACACACCGACCAGTGGCGCTACGAAAAGCTGGGCGTGGATGAAATCCTGTCGCCGCTGGCCGACAAGGCCAAGTTCGGCGGCAGCATGATCGACTACAACGTACGCGCCGAGCGCATGGGCTGGTTGCCCAGTGCACCGCAGTTGCAGACCAATTCCTTTCAGTTGGTGAAGGACGCTACAGCTGCGGGCATGGACCCCAAAGACTATGTTGTCAAGTCGCTCAAGGACGGCAGCCTGAAGATGAGTTGCGAAGACCCGGACCACCCCAACAACTGGCCGCGCAATATGTTCGTGTGGCGCTCCAATCTGCTGGGCTCCAGCGGCAAGGGGCATGAGTACTTTCTGAAGCATCTCTTGGGCACCACCAATGGCGTACAGGGCAAAGACCTGGGTGCTGAAGAAGCCAAACCCACCGAGGTGAAATGGCATGACAAAGCGCCTGAAGGCAAGCTGGACCTGCTGGTCACGCTGGACTTCCGCATGAGCACTACCTGCCTGTATTCCGACATCGTCCTGCCGACCGCTACCTGGTATGAGAAGAACGACCTCAACACCAGTGACATGCACCCCTTCATTCACCCCTTGAGCACTGCGGTGGATCCGGCATGGCAATCGCGTTCGGACTGGGAGATTTACAAAGGTTTCGCCGAGGCGTACAGCACGGTCTGTGTCGGCCACCTGGGCGTTGAAAAAGAAGTGGTGCTCACACCGTTGATGCATGACACGCCCTCCGAGTTGGCGCAACCCTTTGACGTGAAAGACTGGAAGCGCGGCGAGTGCGAACTGATTCCGGGCAAGACCGGCCCCAGCATTGCCGTGGTCGAGCGCGATTACCCCAATACCTTCAAGCGCTTTACGGCTCTTGGCCCATTGATGGGAAAAGCCGGAAACGGCGGCAAGGGCATCGCATGGGATACGAAGACTGAAGTGCAGCAGTTGGCCTCGCTCAACGGCAAGGTACACGCCGAGGGCGTGACCAAAGGCATGGCCAAGATCGTGACCGACATTGACGCGTGCGAAGTGATTTTGCAATTGGCACCCGAGACCAATGGTCACGTGGCCGTCAAGGCCTGGGAGGCACTGTCCAAGATCACCGGGCGCGAACACAAGCATTTGGCCATCCACCGCGAAGACGAAAAAATTCGTTTTCGTGATGTGCAGGCCCAGCCACGCAAGATCATCAGTTCGCCCACCTGGAGCGGCATTGAATCTGAAACCGTGTCGTACAACGCCGGCTATACCAACGTACATGAGTTGATCCCATGGCGCACCCTTACCGGTCGTCAGCACTTCTACCTTGACCATCCCTGGATGACGGCCTTTGGAGAAGGGCTGACCAGCTACCGCCCACCAGTGGACTTGAAGACCGTCAACGACATCAAGGACCGCAAGCCCAATGGGAACAAGGAAATTTCCTTGAACTTCATCACGCCGCACCAGAAGTGGGGTATTCACTCCACCTACACGGACAACCTGATCATGCTGACGCTGAGTCGCGGTGGCCCGTGCGTGTGGATGAGTGAAGACGACGCCAAAGAGGCGGGGATTGTGGACAACGACTGGATCGAGATGTTCAACACCAACGGTGCCATTGCGGCCCGTGCGGTGGTGAGTCAGCGCGTCAACCCCGGCATGGTGATGATGTACCACGCGCAGGAGAAAACCATCAACACCCCGGGCGCCGAGATCACCGGTACCCGCGGCGGCATTCACAACTCGGTGACCCGCATTGTGACCAAGCCCACACACATGATCGGTGGCTACGCACAGTTCAGTTACGGCTTCAACTACTACGGAACCATCGGCACCAACCGGGACGAGTTTGTGGTGGTGCGCAAGATGCGCAAGATCGACTGGCTCGACGGTGAAGCCCCGGCAACCATCCAGGCCTAAGGAGAGGAACTATGAAAATACGCGCGCAAATCGCCATGGTGCTGAACCTGGACAAGTGCATCGGATGCCACACCTGTTCAGTCACCTGCAAAAATGTCTGGACCAGCCGTCCCGGCATGGAATACGCCTGGTTCAACAACGTGGAGACCAAGCCTGGCATCGGTTACCCCAAAGAGTGGGAAAATCAGACCAAGTGGAATGGTGGCTGGCGTCGCAAGGCCGATGGTTCGATCGAGCCAAAGCAAGGTGGCAAGTGGAAGTTGCTCATGCGCATCTTCTCCAACCCGAACATGCCGCAGATTGATGACTACTACGAACCCTTTACCTTCGACTACGACCACCTACAGTCGGCACCCGAAGTCAAGGCCCCCCCCACCGCCCGTCCGCGCAGCCTGATCACCGGCAAGCGCATGGAGAAAATTGAGTGGGGTCCGAACTGGGAAGAAATTCTGGGTGGCGAGTTTTCCAAGCGCAGCAAGGATGCCAACCTGGACAACTTCGACCAGATCCAGAAAGACATGATGGGGCAGTTCGAAAACACCTTCATGATGTACCTGCCGCGCCTGTGCGAGCACTGCCTGAACCCCGCCTGTGTGGCATCGTGCCCGTCGGGCTCGATCTACAAGCGTGAAGACGACGGTATCGTGCTGATCGACCAGGACAAGTGCCGCGGCTGGCGCATGTGCGTCTCCGGCTGCCCATACAAGAAAATCTACTACAACTGGAAGAGCGGGAAAGCCGAGAAGTGCATCTTCTGCTACCCCCGCATCGAGGCCGGTCAACCGACGGTGTGCTCCGAGACCTGCGTGGGCCGCATCCGCTACCTCGGTGTGGTGCTCTATGACGCCGACCGCATCCAGGAAGCCGCTAGCGTGGAGAACGAGAAAGATCTGTACCAGGCCCAACTTGATATCTTCCTGAATCCCAACGACCCCGCTGTGATTGCCCAGGCGCGCATTGATGGCATCCCCGATGCCTGGATGGCCGGTGCCCGCAACAGTCCGGTCTACAAAATGGCCGTGGAGTGGAAAGTGGCTTTGCCCTTGCACCCCGAGTACCGTACGCTGCCCATGGTTTGGTATGTGCCACCCTTGTCACCCATCAACTCGGCCGCCAACGCGGGCCACATTGGTGTCAATGGCGAGATCCCCGACATTTCTCAGATGCGCATTCCGGTGCAGTACCTGGCCAACCTGCTCACAGCCGGTGACACCGGTCCTGTGGTGCGGGCACTGGAGCGCATGCTCGCCATGCGCGCCTATCAGCGCAGCAAGCACGTGGACCAGATTCAAAATCTGGCGGTGCTGGAGCAGACCGGGCTCAGCGTGGCCGAGGTGGAGGAGATGTACCAGATCATGGCGATTGCCAACTACGAAGACCGCTTTGTGATTCCGACTTCGCACCGCGAATACGCTGAAAACGCATTCGATCTGCGCGGTGGTTGTGGTTTCTCGTTTGGCAATGGTTGCTCCGATGGAGCCTCCGAGACCAGTTTGTTTGGTGGCACCAAGGCGCGCACCATACCCATCAAGTCCATAGTCTAAAGGAGTAGCAAGATGAAAGACAACCGTTATTCCTTGCGCGCGCTGGCACTGATGTTGGGCTACCCCGATGCCACCCTGCGTTCTCATTTACCCTGGCTGATTGAAGCCATCGAGACCGAGGCCGCTGTGCCGGCGGCGCGCCGCCAGGAGCTCAAGGCACTGGCTGCTGAACTGGCGCGCATGGACCCCATGGAGGTGGAAGCCCGCTACGTGGAAACATTCGACCGGGGCCGTGCCACTTCGCTGCACCTGTTCGAACATATCCACGGTGACTCACGTGATCGTGGCCCGGCCATGGTGGACCTGGCGCAGACCTATGAGAAGGCTGGCCTGTTGATGGGTCCCGACGAATTGCCCGACCACTTGTCCGTGGTGCTGGAGTTTGCCTCCACGCAGCCACCCCAATTGGCCGCCGACTTTTTGGGCGAGATGGCGCACATCCTCAGCGCCATCTTCAGCGCACTGCTCAAGCGTGAAAGCCGGTACGCCGCAGTGATCGTGGCGGTGCTGGAACTGGCTGGCCAAAAGGTGCAGGCCGTACCAGTGGTGGCCGATGAAGCCATGGATGAAGCGTGGCTCGAACCCATGGCCTTTGATGGCTGCTCTACCCGCGGCCAGGCCAAGCCCGGTGATCCCCAACCGATTCACTTTGTTCGCAAGGCACCTGCTGCACAAGGAGCAACACGATGAGCCCCCTCGACAACTTTCTCTTCGGTATCTATCCCTACATCTGCCTGAGCGTCTTCCTGCTGGGCAGCCTGTTGCGCTTTGACCGCGACCAGTACACTTGGAAGAGCGACTCCTCCCAGCTGCTGCGCACAGGCCAACTGCGCTGGGGTAGCAACCTGTTCCACGTGGGCGTGCTGTTCCTGTTCTTCGGTCACAGTGTTGGCTTGCTGACGCCGCACTTCGTGTACGAGCCGTTCATGAGCGCTGGCACGAAGCAGGTGGTGGCCATGGTGTCGGGCGGCATCTTCGGGCTGCTCGGATTCATCGGCGTTTCGATTTTGCTGCACCGCCGCCTGTCCGATCCGCGCATCCGCATCAACTCGAAGACCAGCGATATCGTGATGCTGTGGCTGCTGTGGATCCAGTTCGTGCTGGGTCTGGCGACGATTCCGCTGTCGGCCCAGCACCTCGATGGCAGCATGATGCTCAAGCTGGCCGAGTGGGCGCAGCGCATCGTTACCTTCCGTGGAGGTGCTCCTGAGCTGCTGGCCGAAGTCGGATTTGTCTTCAAGGCGCACATGTTCCTGGGCATGTCGATCTTCCTGATCTTCCCGTTCACTCGGCTGGTCCATGTTTGGAGCGGCTTTGGTGCGGTGGCGTATCTGGTGCGACCTTACCAGGTGGTGCGCAGCCGCCGTGAGTTATTGGGCTCTGACCCCAAAAACTCTTGAGCCAACGTGGCAATCAATAAAACCCAACGCAAGGCACACCTATGAGTACATCGTCTTCGGCTCAAGTCGGTTGCGACAGCGGCACTTGCCAATGCGCCTCTGGGTTATTGGGGTCAGACACCAAATTCACCGAGCCTTCGGCTCGCCCTGCGGGTACGGTGCAAAGCGCCGCAGTGAAATTGGGCTCTGACCCCAAAAACCCAAGCCCCGTACCCAGCATCAACGGCATTGCCTTGTTTGAGCAAGGCCAGAATCCTCCCGCAGAGGCGGTGCAGGAGTTGGCCTATGCCGAACTGCTGCGCCAGGAGGCCGTCAAAGCCGGTTTGTTGCCGCGCCACAAGGGTCTGACGGCTCCTGATCTCAACGATGCAGAACGCCAGGTGGTAGAAGCCATGGTGGACGGTGCAGTGGTGACACCGCAGCCCACCTTTGATGAGTGCCAGCGCTATTTCGACGCCAACAAAGCCCAGTTTGTGGTCGGTCAGGCTTTGCATCTGCGCCATATTCTGTTTGCGGTGACGCCGGGCGTGAATGTGCAGGCGCTTGCTACGCATGCCGAAAAGGCCCTGCTGGAGCTGTTGCACAAAAACGCCCCAGCGGGACGCTTCGAGCAATTGGCCGCAGAGCTGTCCAACTGCCCCACCAGCACCCAGGGCGGCGATCTGGGCTGGGTAGGCCCTGAGGATTGCGCGCCCGAGTTGGCCAACGAGCTGTTTCATCAGAAGGGTTATTGGGGTCAGACACCAATTTCGCAGCGGTGCGAAGCACCGCCCCCGGAGGGCGAGCCGAAAGCTCGGCGAATTTGGGCTCTGACCCCAAAAACCCTCACCAAGCTGATGCATTCACGTTTTGGGTTTCACATCATGGAGGTGCAGGGCCACCGTGAGGGCGAGCAGAAGTCCTATGCAGATGTGCAGGAGCGCATCGCTGCGCAGTTGGCGCTGCAGTCGCGTTCCACGGCCTTGCGCCAGTACATGAGCCTCTTGGTAGGGCAGGCGCTGGTGGAGGGGGTCGATCTGGAAGGGGCCGATTCGCCTCTGGTCCAGTAGCGTGTGTAGGAACCGGTCGCAGATATAAGAGCCATGAGCATTGATCCCGTTGTCGGCTTTTTCGTGTTGGGTCTCCTGGCGGGTGCGTTCGGATCGGATCTCAAGCTCTCTGGGGATCTGACGGATGCGCTAATCATCTACCTGCTCCTTGCCATCGGCTTGAAGGGTGGTTTTGAGTTGTCGCAGATTCCTGTCGCGCAACTCATCGTACCCATCGTGGCAGTGGTGGTGTTCAGCGCAGGCACACCGCTGGTAGGCTATCAGATATTGCGTCGCATGGGGCGCTTGCCACACCCGGACGCGGCGTCCATCTCGGCCCACTATGGCTCGGTGTCGGTGGTCACGTTTGCAGTGGGTACGTCGTTTCTCACCCGACAAGCCATTCCCTACGAAGGTTACCTCTCGGTGTTCCTGGTGTTCCTGGAATTCCCTGCCATCATCATCGGCGTTCTGTTGGCCAAAGGCATCAACCGGGACACCCAGTGGAAGCGCTTGGCCAAAGAGGTGCTCGCAGGCAAGGCCATCGTGCTGCTGGTGGGTGCCCTGGCCATCGGCTGGATCTGGGGCAAGGATGCTGGCGCGCCCCTGCTGCCATTTTTTGATGGAATGTTCAAGGGCTTGCTGTCGCTGTTTCTCCTGGGCATGGGTCTGATGACGGCTTCTCGGTTGGCCGAATTGCGCAAGGTAGGCTTGTTTTTGGTGGCCTTCGGTGTCATCGTACCGGTGCTCTCGGCGGTCGGCGGGGTGGTCGTCGGTTGGATGTTGAACCTGTCCCTTGGTGGCACTACGTTGCTGGCCGTTTTGTACGGCAGCGCGTCCTACATCGCCGCACCTGCAGCCATGCGCATCGCTATTCCCGAGGCCAATCCGGCGCTATCGATGGGCGCGGCGCTGGGCGTGACCTTTCCGTTCAACGTATTGCTGGGCGTTCCGCTCTACTTTGAGATAACCCAGTGGTTTTACAGGACGATGTCATGACTGATCTGAAAATTGGCCCGATCAAGTGCGTGGTGCTTATTTGTGAGGAGACGCTCGAATCCTTGGTGGGGAAAGACATCATCGCTGCAGGCGCCAAGGGATATACCGTTGTGCAAGTGCGTGGTCGGGGAAACCGCGGGGTGCGCGACGCGCAGTGGATGCTGTCCGGCAACATCCGCATTGAAGTCTTGTGCCAGGAAGAAGTCGCGTGGCGGTTGGTCGAACGCGTCGAGTCCAAGTACTCGGCCAACTATGGCTTGGTCATTTTCGTCCAGGACGCAATGGGCACCCGAGCCGACAAGTATTGAGGGCACCTCTATAAATTCATTTTTCAGGCGAATTGCGTCGTTGGGCGGTACTCGCAATCCTCACGTACCTGAAGTACGTTCCGGTTGCTGCGCTCCGTCCGCCTAGCACTTCATCCTGAAAATCTGAATTTCTAGAGGTGCCCTTGACGTAGCGCAAGGAAGTTTTGTGCCAGCTGCGATAGGCTCCAACAGCGGCACTGGCCCGTACCAACCTTATGTGGAGCACGATGGACAAATCATTAGCAACTGACCTGGCCGCAAAGGCAAGTGTCGATTCGGCGGCCGTCGCCGCCACATTACAGGCCCTCGCGCGCGATTCCGGCCTTCGGCCCTTGCGCTTAGGCGGCAAAGATCTGATTCCTGTCGTGCAGGGTGGCATGGGCGTGGGCGTGTCTGCCGGCGGTCTGGCCGGTGCCGTGGCCCGCCTGGGCGGTGTGGGCACCATCTCTTCCGTCGACTTGCGGCGCCTGCATCCCGACCTGATGGCCAAAACCGGCCATCTGAATAAGGAGCCCGATGCCCGTGCGCAGATCGATGCCGCCAATCTCGAAGCGCTGGACCGTGAAATCCGCCGGGCGCGCGAACGCTCCCAGGGGCGCGGCCTGATTGCCGTGAACATGATGAAGGCGCTCAGCGCCTACGAGGACTATGTGCGCCAGGCGCTCGCCAGCGGGGTCGATGCGCTGGTGGTCGGGGCCGGGCTGCCGCTCGATTTGCCGGAGCTGGCGCGTGACTATCCCCACGTCGCGCTGATTCCCATCCTGTCAGACGCGCGAGGCGTGCAATTGGTGGTGCGCAAGTGGCAAAAAAAGGGCCGCCTGCCCGATGCCATCGTGATTGAACATCCCGGTCTGGCGGGTGGCCATCTGGGGGCGGCGAAAGTCGCTGACCTGCATGACACGCGATTCGATTTCGATGTCGTCATCCCGCAGGTGCTGGAATTCTTCAAGACGGCGGGCATCGAGCGCGAGATTCCGCTGATTGCGGCCGGCGGCATCAACTGCCGCGACGACATCCTGCGCCTGCAGGCCCTGGGCGCTTCGGCGGTCCAACTGGGCACCGCCTTTGCAGTGACCCAGGAGTGTGATGCCGACCCGGCTTTTAAAAAAGTGCTGGCCGAAGCGAAACCCGAAGACATGGTGGAATTCATCAGCGTGGCCGGCCTGCCGGCGCGTGCGGTACGCACTCCCTGGTTGGCCAAATACCTACGGCTAGAGGATCGGCTCAAAGCGGCAGCGCATGTCAAGGCCAAATGCAATATGTCGTTCGACTGCCTTGTGCACTGCGGGCTGCGTGACGGTGTCGCCAGCATGGGCCAGTTCTGTATCGACCAGCAACTCGATCATGCGTTTGATGGTGCCACGAACAAAGGGCTTTTCTTCCGTGGTGCCGGACGGCTGCCGTTTGGCGACCAGATCCGTTCGGTGCAAGAATTGATGCAATGGCTGCTGGGCGGCATCCGTCCCGTGGCGCTTTCCTGAGGAATGAAGACATGAAACGTGATCAATTTGGCCGGCCACAGGATTTGACGGCCAGCCAGCCCATCAGCCACGACGTACTGAAGGAAAAATACCTCAAGCCCGGCGAAACGGGCGTGGAAGACCTGTACCGGCGTGTGGCGCGGGCCCTGGCCTCGGTCGAACCCGAGGCCGAGCGCGCGGGCCACGAGGCGCTGTTCCTGGAAAACCTGCATGCCGGCGCGATAGGCGCGGGCCGCATCATGAGCGCCGCGGGCACGGCCATCCAGGCGACCCTGATCAACTGCTTCGTGCAGCCCGTGGGCGACTGCATCCAGGGCCTCGACGACGGCGGCTATCCCGGCATTTACGAAGCCCTGCGCGAAGCCGCCGAAACCATGCGGCGCGGCGGCGGCGTGGGTTACGACTTCTCGCGCATCCGCCCGCGCGGCGCCGAAGTCAAGGCCACGGCGTCCATAGCCTCCGGCCCGTGCAGCTACATCAACGTGTTTGACCAGTCCTGCTCTACGGTCGAGAGCGCCGGTGCGCGGCGCGGCGCACAGATGGGCGTGCTGCGCATCGATCACCCCGATGTGCAGGAGTTCATCACCGCTAAGCGCACGCCGGGTCGCTGGAACAACTTCAATGTGTCGGTGGGCATGCCCGACGCGTTCATGCAGGCGCTCGCTGACGACCAGCCCTGGGAGCTGGTGCATCGCGCCAAACCCGGTGCCGCACTGATCGCGCAGGGTGCGTTCCAGCGTGCGGACGGCCTGTGGGTCTACCAGACCGTGGCCGCGCGCGAGCTGTGGGACACCGTGATGCGCTCGGCCTACGACTTTGCCGAGCCTGGGATACTGTTCCTGGACCACATCAATCAGGACAACAACCTGCGTTATTGCGAGTCGATTGCGGCGACCAATCCCTGTGGCGAGCAACCCCTTCCCCCCTACGGCTGCTGCGACCTCGGACCCATCATCCTCACGCGTTTTGTGCATCACCCGTTCGGCTTCGACGGCGAGCCGGCGTTCGATTTCGAGGCCTTCGAGAAGTCGGTTGCGATTCAGGTGCGCGCACTCGACAACGTGCTGGAGGTAACCTTCTGGCCGCTGCCGCAGCAGCAGGCCGAGGCCGCTGCCAAGCGCCGTATCGGCGTGGGCTTTACCGGCTTGGGCAACGCGCTGGCCATGCTGCGCCTGCGCTACGACGCGCCCGAGGGCCGCGAGATGGCGGCGCGCATTGCCGTGTGCATGCGCGATGCGGCGTATGCTGCCTCGGTGGCGCTGGCGAAGGAAAAAGGCGCTTTTCCGAAGTTTGACGCCGAAGGCTACCTCGCCTCCGGCACCTTTGCCAGCCGGCTGCCGGCCGCGCTGCAGCAGGCCATCCGTACGAATGGCATCCGCAACAGCCACCTGCTGTCGATTGCGCCCACCGGCACCGTCAGCCTGGCCTTTGCCGACAACGCCTCCAATGGCATCGAACCCTCGTTTTCGTGGATGTACCGGCGCAAGAAGCGCGAGTCCGACGGCAGCAGCACCGACTACGCGGTGGAAGACCATGCCTGGCGCCTGTACCGCGAGCTGGGCGGCGATGTGGACAAGCTGCCCGGCTACTTCGTTTCGGCGCTCGAGATGTCGGCGGCCAACCACATCGCCATGATGGAGGCGGTGCAGCCCTTCGTCGACACGGCGATTTCCAAGACCGTCAACGTGCCGGCCGACTACGCGTATGAGGACTTCAAGAGCCTGTACCAGCAGGCCTGGCGCGCACGGCTCAAGGGCCTGGCCACCTACCGGCCCAACGCGATTCTGGGCTCGGTGCTGGAAACCCATCCGAGCCCTGCCGCAACATCGGCAGCAGCAGCGGCGGCCACGCTGGACCCGATGCGCACGGTGATCGAAAGCCGGCCCAAGGGAGCGCTGTCGGCAGTGGCCGAAAAGGTCGATTACTGGACCCAGGAGGGTCACAAAACGCTGTACATCGTGGTGTCCTTTTTGCCGGTGCCGGCAGCCAGTGGCGAAGGCACGGTCGAGCGCGCCATCGAGTTCTTCATGCCGGTGGGCCAGAGCGGCGAGTCACAGCAGTGGATCACCTCCAGCATGCGCATGCTGTCGCTGGCGGCGCGCGGCGGTTTTCTGGAGCGCGCGCTCAGCGACATGCGCAAGGTGGCCTGGGACCGCGGCCCGGTGCGGCTGGGAACGTATGAGAAGGCCGACGGCACCCGCGTGCCGCTGTGGCACGACTCGGAGGTCGCGGCCATTGCCTATGCGGTGCAGAACATCATCGCGCGGCGCGCCCACCAGGACGCCGCCAGCACAGCGCCCGTGGTGGAGCCGCAGATTGACGCTGCGCTGTCGCCGCCCGTGATGGCAGGAAAGAAATGCAGCGAATGCGGCGCCCATGCCGTGATCCGCAAGGACGGTTGCGACTATTGCACCCAGTGCGGTTACTTGGGGGTTTGCGGATGAGTGAGCCTTCCGCCAGCGAGCGGGCCAGGGTGGACCGCCGCTGGCGCGCCCGCTACCTGTTGCTTGCGCCCCATCGACTGAGTTTTTTCATGGCCATGGTGGTGCTGGTGAGCGCGGGTGCATGGTGGATGCTGGTGCAGCTGGACCGCGTCAGCCCGGTGCTGAACCTGCCCTACGCGCTGTCGCCTTCGCTGGTCCATGGGGCGGTAATGACCTTTGGTTTTATTCCTCTGTTCTTCTCGGGTTTTCTGTTCACGGCTGGCCCCAACTGGCTGGGCGTGCAGCCTCCGCAGGCGCGGCAGCTCCTGCTGCCGCTGCTGCTACAGACGGGCGGCTGGGTGCTGTGCGTGATCGGTGCCCACCTGCATGGCCTGACGGCGCTGGCTGGACTGGTTCTGGCCTGGGTCGGTCTGGCCTGGGTGACAGCCTTGTTCTGGGGGCTGATCCGGCGCAGCCGGGCCCAGGATCAGTTGCATGCGCGTACGGTCGGCGTGGCCTGCGTCGTGGGTTGCCTGAGTCTGGCCGGCCTGACACTCAGTTTACTGTGGGGCGCTCCAGCCGTGGCGCGGGCTTGCGTGCTCACCGGTTTGTGGGGCTTTGTCGTGGTGGTTTACGTCTCGGTGGCGCACCGCATGATCCCGTTTTTCACCTCCAGTGCCATGCCTTTCATCGACGCCTGGCGCCCCTTCTGGGTGTTGTGGCTGATGCTGACCGCCGTGGCCGTCGAGGTCGTCTCTGTGTGGGTCGAGCTGGAGGGTCCGCTGCAGGGCGCGACCGGCACCGTGTGGATGGCCGCACGCGGTGCCTTTGAGCTGGCCGCTGGTGGCGTGCTGCTCTGGCTCGCTGTCGTCTGGGGGCTGGTGCAAAGCCTGAAAAACCGCCTGCTGGCCATGCTGCACATCGGTTTTCTCTGGCTCGGCCTGGCGCTGGTATTGGGTGGGGTTTCGCAGTTGCTCGGCCTGGTGCAGGGTGCGCCCGTGCTGGCCCTGGGATCGCTGCATGCCCTGGCCATGGGGTGCCTGGCGTCGCTGATGCTGGCCATGGTCACTCGGGTGTCCTGTGGCCACAGCGGGCGCGCGCTGGTGGCCGATAACATCGCCTGGTCGCTGTTCTGGCTGCTGCAGGCGGCAACCCTGCTGCGCCTGGCTGCTGCTGCGCAGAGTGCCTTCGCGGGCGGGCTGCTGCTGGCTGCCGCCCTGCTGTGGGCCAGTGTCATGGGGGTGTGGGGTGTGCGTCTGGGAAGCTGGTACGGCCGCCTGCGCGCCGACGGCCGCCCCGGCTGAGAGGCCAGTGATGAATCGACTTACTGACTCTGCCCCACTTCCCGCATCCGTGCTGGCTGACAACGATCCGGCGACCTTGGCGGCCGCACTCATGCAGTCACGCCAGACGATTTTGCCCAGGCGCCTGCTGGCGCCCGGTCCCGATGAGCAGCAACTCGGCATGATCCTGAACGCTGCAGCCACGGCACCCGACCACGGGCAACTGCTGCCCTGGCGCTTTGTGTTGGTGCCGCAGGCTGCGCGCTTCCGGCTGGCCGATGTTTTCGGCGCCGCGCTGATGGAGCGCGACGCGCAAGCCACAGCCGAGCAGGTCGCGCAGGCGCGCGAAAAAGCGCAGCGTTCCCCCCTGCTGTTGCTGGTGGTGGTTGATAGCCAGCGCGGCGACGCAGAGATCGACTTGTCGGAACGCACCGTTTCTGCCGGCTGCGCGGTGCAAAATATGCTGCTCATGGCGACGGCGCTGGGGTTCGGTTCGGCGCTGACCAGTGGCAAGGCCCTGAAGTCCACCGGACTGCGCGCCTTGTTTGGCCTGACCGAGGGCGAACAGGCGCTGTGTTTTGTCAGCATCGGCACGGCGCAGTCGCGCAAGCCTGCGCGCCTGCGACCGGCACCGGGCGATTTTGTGACCAGCCTTTCGAGTTATTGGGGTCAGACACCAATTTCGCTGCGGTGCGAAGCACCGCCCCCGGAGGGCGAGCCGTAGGCTCGGCGAATTTGGGCTCTGACCCCAAAAACTCCACGGATTCTTTTTATTCCCTGTGACTGGATACACGATGGACATTCTGAGTTTTGACGACCTTCTGCAAGCGGCCCGGGCCCAGCCCGAGCCGCAGCGCCTGCTGTTTGTGTTTACCGGTGTCGAGCTGCCCGAGGACAGCACACCCGTGCAGCGCGCGCGGTTCGAGGCTGGCCAGGGCGGTGCACTGGTGCCGCTGATGTGTGTGGACAAGCGCCCGGAAGAGTTGACGTCGTTTGCGGCGCTGGTACAGGAGTCCAGCCAGTTTGGCCACAACTGGGGCCTAGTGTTTGCCGCCGCCCTGTCGGGCTCGGTGAACCGCGTGCCCACCACCGAAGACGCCGAGGAGCCGCTACAGCGCATGGTCGAGTCCATCAAGCAGGGCAAGATTGGCACCTTCATTCCGTTTGACCCGCAGGGCCAGCCCGTGGAGTTTTTGGGCTCTGACCCCAAAAACTCCCCGCGCCGGGGCGTGCCTGCCAGAAAGTGATGACCGTGGTCCTCGCCTCATGAATGCGGGCAAAATAGAGGGTATGAACGCGCTCGACTCTCAAAATCCCCTGCTTGCCCGCAGCGGCCTCCCAGCCCTCATGGACACCCTGGGTTCCAGGGCAAAAGTGGCTTCAGCCCTTGCTGCCCGGGCGTCAACGGTGACTAAAAACAAAGCCCTGCTGGGCCTGGCGGCCTTGCTGCGCAGCCACCTTGCGTCGCTACAAGCCGCCAACGCCATCGATATTGAGCGCGCCCGGGGGGCCGGCCTGGCCGCGCCACTGGTGGACCGTTTGATCCTGAGTTCGAAAATCATCGAGACCGTGGCCCTCGGCTGCGAGCAGCTCGCCGCCATGCCCGACGTGATCGGCGAGATCATCGGTATGAAGCAGCAGCCCAGCGGTATCCGCGTTGGCCAGATGCGGGTGCCCATCGGCGTGTTTGGCATGATTTACGAAAGTCGGCCCAACGTCACGATTGAAGCCGCGTCGCTGGCCATCAAGAGCGGCAACGCCTGCATTTTGCGCGGTGGCTCTGAGGCGATCGAGTCGAACAAGGCGCTGGCGCAACTGGTACAGCAGGCTTTGACAGAGGCGGGTCTGCCGGCGGACGTGGTGCAACTCGTACCGACCACCGACCGCGAGGCGGTGGGCCTGTTGATCACCATGCCGCAGTATGTGGATGTGATCATTCCGCGCGGCGGCAAGGGGCTGATCGAGCGCATCAGCCGCGATGCCAAGGTGCCGGTCATTAAACACCTAGACGGCAACTGCCATGTGTATGTCGATGACCCCTGCGACATGACCATGGCCGTGGCGGTCGCCGACAACGCCAAGACCCAGAAGTACAGCCCCTGCAATGCCAGTGAAGGCCTGCTCGTGGCGCGCGGCGTTGCCGCTGAATTTCTGCCGGAAATCGGTGCCATTTATGCCGCCAAGGGCGTGGAGATGCGCTGCGACGCCGAGGCGCAGGCCCTGCTTTCCCGGTTGCCCGGCGCCAATGTCCAGCCTGCCACCGAACAGGACTGGTACGAGGAATACCTGGCGCCCGTCATCAGCATCAAGGTCGTGGCCGACGTGGACGAAGCCATCGCGCACATCAACCAGTACTCCAGTCACCACACCGATGCCATCATCACGTGCGACCACATGCATGCCCAGCGCTTTCTGCGCGAGGTCGATTCGGCCAGCGTCATGGTCAATGCAAGTACCCGCTTTGCCGATGGTTTCGAGTTCGGGCTGGGGGCTGAAATCGGCATCAGTACCGACAAGTTTCACGCCCGAGGGCCAGTCGGCATTGAGGGTTTGACATCGCTGAAGTACGTCGTTTTGGGTAACGGTGAAGTACGCGGCTGAATTAAAATCCTTTGTCTCCAGGCCATGCTGCCTGGCAAAAATCTTCCATCGAAAGCTGCCGTATGGTTCCGCACCTCATCACCGCCCTGAACGGCCCCATCAACGAGCTTGAGCAGCGCATTCTTGACTCCACACCCGCGATTGAACGCTGGTTCCGGCTTGAATGGATGGAGCACACGCCGCCGTTTT
>Ga0209702_10002361_pt1 | contig 33200 bp, 19 predicted proteins | sample FRY01_FD_187210 | JGI IMG/M metagenome (GOLD analysis project Ga0209702, IMG submission 187210) | Freshwater microbial communities from Lake Fryxell liftoff mats and glacier meltwater in Antarctica - FRY-01 (SPAdes) (version 2) | ecosystem: Environmental > Aquatic > Freshwater > Ice > Glacier...
GGAACACAATCTTGTGGACTGGGCCAGGCTGCTGCTGGGGGATTCTTATGTGGCCGTGAAGGAGTTCGAGCAAGCGGTTGAAATCCTGACGCCGATTTCCACTCCGCAAAGTAATGCCTCAATTCTTGCGGATGCCCGCTTCAGTCTTGGGAAGGCCTATGAAGGATTGAACCGCGCTTCTGATGCAATCATCCTGTACAAGGCGGTCGCAGCGGACAAAAATTCAGCAACATCGCCACGAGCTTTAAATCGAGTGGCGTCGATTCAGTATGCTGCCTCGCAGTACAAGGACGCGGCTGCCAGCTTTGAATCGCTTACGACAACCTTCCCGAAGAGCCCGCTTGTTCCGTCCGCTGTGCTCGGGGCCGGCATGTCATTGTATCGCATTGGCGACTATGAGAAATCGCTCGAATGGCTAGGTCGCGTTCCTCAGGAGTCGCCTCGACGAGCTCAGGCGGTGCTGATCTCCGCTTTATCCCTGAAGGAACTGGGACGCGTCGAAGAATCTCGGCAGGTATTTTCCGAGGCACTGAAAGCGGCCGGGGATTCACCGTTTGCCGCCGACGTCCTTTTCCAGCAGGCGCAGCTGGAACGAACTTCGGGGAACAAAGAAACCGCGGCCCAGATGTTTGAAGACATTTCCGACCGATGGCCGCAGTTCGGTCGTCTTGTGGACTGTCTTTTTAACGCTTCAGAGCTGCGGCTTGAACTGACCCAGCGTGAGCACGCCGAACGACTTTGGGCACGACTGAAGGCCGATCATTCGGAAGCCGCCGCGCGTCCTCGCGAACAAATTCTTCTCGGCCGATTGCTGTTGGCCAGAAATGACGTCGAGAAATCCATCCCCGTGCTTGAGTCCGCTGTGGCGGTGTCTAAGGAACCGAACGACAGAGTCACGGCTGTTGGTCGTTACTATCTCTGCCGTGCCTGCTACGAAGGAAAGCAGTACGAAAAAGTTGTCGAGCAAACGCTGTTGATGAGCGACCTGTTCAAGAATGAAGCTTTCAGTGAGATCAGAGGAGCTTTGGCGCTGGCTGCGATGAGCAGTCTGCAGTTGCAGAATTACGAACGCGCTCTTGCTTTTTCTGACGAGTTTTTGCCGATGGCTACAGAGGTCCGGCAGAAGTCTGATGTGATGGCCGCCCGCGCCGTGGCCCTGAGTCATCTGAAGCGTTATGCCGACGCCGGCGATGAGCTGAAAGTCCTGATCGAAACATACCCTGATCAGGCTCAGACATGGACCGCCGTTCTGCAGGCCGCGGAAACGGCACTCGAACAAAATTCGCCTGACGACGCGACATTGTTCTTCACCATGGCGTCTGGGTACGAGAAGGATCCGGCGGTAAAAGAAGCAGGAGTGACCGGAGTTGCCTGGAGCCAGTTTAAGGCATCTCGATTTGCGGACGCCGAGAAGTCATTCGCGAAGATCGCAGAAGACTACCCGTCCTCAGAAGACATCGCAGAAAACTTATTCATGCAGGCGCGTTCCGCGGAGGAACAGGGAGATCCCGAACGAACAGCGGCAGCCTATACAACAGTGTTCTCAAAGCTGACAAAGGACCAGCCACCTGCGGCCGCAGGAGACGAAGCGATGCCACCGCTGATGTATGCGTTTGATGCTGGCCGCCAGGCCGCCCGATCGCTGCAGAAGCTGAAAAAAATTGATGAAGCCGACAGCATGTGGGAAAAAATCGCCGGTCAGTTTCCGAATGCCGAGGAACTGGATCGTGTCCTGGAAGAATGGGCCTGGATGAATGCGACAGCCGAGCGTTTTGATCGCTCTGATGCGATTCACCGCCAAATGATGGAGCGGTTTCCTGATAGTCCGTTTGCCGGTCAGGCTCGACTTTCGCTGGCGGAAAGTCTGCTGGAGGCCGGTAAACTGGACGAATCACTGAAGGAAATGGAAGCCATCGTGGCGGATGCGCGTTACGCCGCTGCAGAAAAAGAACGGGCACTGTTTCACATCATCGAAATTCAGGCGGCCTCCCGAAACTGGATGCCTTTGGTGGCTTCTGCCGAGCAGTTTCTGGCAAATTACGCGGCCAGCCCGCTTGCTCCTCAGGTGCGTCTTTTCTCCGGCAACGCTTACGTTGAACTTCAGAAGCCCGATCAGGCTACGGAAATCCTGACGGCTCTTCGAAACGAGATCGTGGCGGAGCAGATTCCCGTTCAGGACTGGACCGATCGAGTCTGGGTGGTGCTGGCAGAAGCGGCGATGGCTTCCAAAAATTACGAGCAAATTGATGTGCTGGAAACTGAGCTGAAACAACGCAGCGAAAAATCGCCGTTCGCATTTCAGATGATGGATGTCCAGGGCAGAAGATGGAAACAGCAGGCTCCACCGAACTTTGAAAAGGCTCGCGAGTACTTTCGAGCTGTAACATCAAACAACGACGGACAGGGAACAGAAACAGCCGCTCGCTGCCAGTTTCTTCTTGCAGAAACTCTCGTTCTTGAAATGAATCTTGAGGACGCAGTCAAAGAGTACTTTAAAGTTTATCTCAACTACAGCTACGACGAACTCCGCGCACAGGCCCTGTTTCAGGCGGCCACCTGTGAGGCAAAACTTGAAAAGACTGATGCGGCAGTCAGAGATTACAAAGAATTGATTGCCACGTTTCCCGAATCGCCTCTGGTCAGTAAATCCACCCTTGAACTCAGAAAGCTGGGGGCGTCCGAGGAATAGATTTTTCGCGGCTCCCGAGTTTGCTCGTTTTTTATCGAACTTGTGACAGTCTTAAACAATGAACTCACATCCTCCGTCATCTATTTCAACTCGCATCGCCGTTATGGTTGTGTTGCTTGCAGCACTCCTTGTCGCGTGCAGGACCATGGCTCAGGAACCAGCGTCAAACGCATCTGCGACCGCCTCACCAGAGACCGCCGCGGGTGCGAGCAATGCTTCGCCCGGCATGGAGAGTGAAACCAGACCGAGCGGAATCCCGACGGATCCGCTGGGCATCGCAGACGCAATGGGTCGACCGTTTACTGCAGCCTTTATCATTGCCTCGGTCATTGGGGTCTGGTCAGTGATCGAAAGGCTTGTGGTCCTGCGACGTCATCGAGTCATTCCAAAAGCGTTTGTAGAACGCTTTCTGATGCATCTTCGCGCCGGGCGCATCGACAAGCCGGAAGCACTGGCTGTCTGCCAGCAAAATCAAAGTCCTGTCGCCGAAATCTTTATTCACGGCGTCCGAAAGTGGGGGCGACCCAGCGTGGAAGTTGAGCAGGCCGTAATCGACGGCGGCGAGCGTCAGGTAACACAGTTGAAGAAAGGGCTGCGAGTCCTGAATGGCGTTTCAACGCTGAGCCCTTTAATTGGTCTGCTGGGGACCGTGGTCGGCATGATTCGTTCGTTTAATGACATTGCCACGGCCGGCGCCATGGGCCAGACGCAGACTCTCGCCAATGGGATTGCTCTGGCTTTGCTGACCACCGCTGTAGGCCTGATGATTGCAATTCCGGCCATGGCCGCATACTTATATCTGGCCGGACGTATCGATTCGACAGTGATGGAAATGGATCGACTGGGGCAGGAACTTGTGAATCTGATTTCTGCAGAAGCGTTGCGAGACAGAGCGATTGCTGCGTCCAATGTGCCGGAACCCACCATGCCAAATCGTCCCAGGAAGCCGGTTGTTGAGAAGTAGTATTGCGGCGCCCACGCCGCCGGTTCCTCGAAAGCAATCGTCATGCAAAATCCTGTTCAGCCCAGCACCGTGCCTTCATGGACTCTGTCAATCGTCGTGCCCGTCTTCAACGAACAGGACAGTCTGATCCAGCTGATTGACGAACTGCAGGCCGGAGTCCGGGCATGTGTCACAGGCTATGAAATCATTCTCGTCGATGATGGCTCAACCGACAGATCATGGTCTGTCATCCAGGAACTGGCAGCCCGTGAATCATTGGTTTCCGGCATTCGCCTGCGACGCAATTTTGGAAAAGCGGCCGCTCTGACAGCCGGCATGAAAGTGGCGACAGGACAGCTGATCCTGATGCTGGATGCAGACCTGCAGGATGACCCGGCTGAATTCCCGGCGCTGCTGCAAAAGATCGATGGCGGATTTGATGTGGTCAACGGATGGAAGCAGCGACGCCTGGATCCGTGGCACAAGGTCTATCCCAGCAAAGTCTTCAACTGGATGGTGGGCCGCATGTCTGGACTGATGCTGCACGACCACAACTGCGGGCTTAAACTGTTCCGCGCGGAAGTTGCTCAGGAAGTGCAGATTTATGGAGAGCTGCATCGCTTCATCCCCGTGCTGGCTCATGCTCGCGGCTTTCGTGTGACCGAAGTGGCCGTCAATCATCGATCGCGGCAGCACGGGCATTCCAAATATGGAATGCGCAGGTTTCTGCGAGGATTGCTGGACCTGATGACGGTCACATTTCTGACGAGTTTCGGCCGCCGCCCACAGCATGCCCTGGGAACAGTGGGTCTTGGCTTTTTTCTGATAGGAATGATTGGGCTCATCTATCTCAGCCTGCTGTGGATCGCAATGAGAGTTGGGCTTACCGATGTCCAGCCGATTGGCAATCGCCCGCTGCTGGCCTATTCCATTGCCGCATCGCTGCTTGGCGGCCAGGCCTTGTCGCTTGGACTTCTTGCCGAACTGATTGTGGCCTACACCAGTCGCAGCGCGGACAGTTACAGCGTGCGAGAAACAACTGCCGTTCGCTCCGTCTGATTCGATCCGATGAGCTGCAACCCATCATCAGGGCCGAGGCTCCGGGATCACTTTAAAGATCTGGACAATTCGGAAAGAGTCGTCACCGCCAAACAAACTCTGAGATTCATCCCACGACTGAATGACGGCCAGCTCAGACGCAGAAAGACTGTTCAAACGACGCGCAAGAAGTGTCTGCGACGAAGTCAGAATCTTCCGCTCCACGAGCCGGTTGAACCGAGACGGCTGAACGTACTCGGTGTAACCATAAGACCCCGGCAGTCGGTATCGCAAAATTTCGCCCCAGTGAACCAGCACGTGAGTAATACCTTCAGCCTGAAGGCGACCGCGAAGCGGCGCATCAGGCAGCATTCGCCGCTCTCGGACTGGTCGTTGCTCATCGGCCGGATCACTTGTCCATTCTTCAAAGATGCAGTCATCAAAGACCGTATTGTAGACCAGCGGAAAAGTTGCATCGAAGACTTCCGCATCACCCACCATCAGGACTTTGACATTGTTTGGAAGTGATTTGTTGAGCAACTGAATGTCCGAACGAATCGTCAGCTGCCGAGCGGCGTCAAGGTCCATCAGCCCTGCGTGGAATCCCACCAGAGCCGGCAGTTCGCAGAAGCGAATGTTGAAAATTGTGACGGCAACAATGATGATCCCGATAAATGATCGCCACATTCGTGATTCCGACAGCAGCCAGCTGCACGCCGCGGCGATACTCAGCAACGGGATCACGGGAATCCAGAAGCGATCAATTCGATGAGTCATCGCCCACCAGGTGAAAAATCCCCATGCGATCAGGCAATAAAGAATTGGCAGAGTGCGATTTCGGCGCCACAACAGAACGCCGGGCACAGACAATGCAAACAGCAGCGCACTGGTCCATGTGTTGAGGACAGCAGCGTCAAGGAAATGTCGCGGGATCTCACTCAGCCGATGCTCAGCCGGGCCGTGCGCCGATTTCCATCGCGCATTGAGTTCACTTGACCATTCATCGCCTCCAAACACCGAATACCCCAGCGGATAGACGGGATTTCCGGTATCGTGCAGATTCCGAAGCAGCCATGGAGAAACGGCGAGGACAATGCCAGACACGTACACGGTGAAAAGTAACATCGCATGCCGCCAGTTGATCGCCTGACCGGACGGAGTTGCTTCGTTCTCACGGTTCTTTCGGCGGTGAGAGACCAGGCCCGCAGTCATCACAATCGCCGTCGGCAGGATCACGGAAATCAAGCCTGTGTATTTAGACGCCATCGCGCTTCCGGCCAGAAATCCGCCGATGATGGCAAGAGTGCTCTGCCTGTTGGTGCAGATGCGACACCAGAGCGCCACCATAGTCGAGGAGATCAGAAAAAACGTCAGCGCTCCTTCGGCGTAAGCGATCAATGAAATGCGCAGCGTCCATGGAGTTGTCAGATAAATGAGCGTCGCCAGCCACGCCACACTGTCGTTGATCCAGCGTTTCCCGATTGCAAACACTGCCAGAGCACTCAACAACTGGAAACATGAGAGAACAACCTGTCCGACCAGGGCTCCTTTCCACCAGTCTCCGGTCAGCGTCATCCCGGTGAGCGACAGCATTTCGCTGAGGAACGGGAAGCTGGTGTAGACGTTATGCCGGAGAAAGGAGATCCGTCCCTGCTCAAACCATTCTTTAGGCCCCTGCAGATGATACTCCCGCACATCGAAGTCAAACGGCGGAGTAACGGCGCCCAGCAGCAGATAACCGGCAAACGGCGCGATCACGAGCCACGTCAGCCACTCGACACGCTTCGATCTTCGACCTGAACTCTCCGTAACGATCTGCGAGGTTTGCAAGCCATGCGATTTTCGTGCGTGATAGAAGATGACTGCGACGCTGACAACAGACGGACTTGCGATCGCGATCAGATTCAGCTGTCCGGCAAGTCCGCAGCACAACGTGATCAAAGACAGAACTGACAGCCCTGTCCCGAAGCATAAGACAATTTGCTCTGATCTGAGCAACGGAAGAGGCGGTCGCAGATACAGGATCGCAGCTTGTCCGTGTGACCCGGCCAGTGCAAGAACCACAAGAGCCCACCCGAATACCGGAAAGCGCTGTGGAAAAAACTGAATTCCGGACGGCGTGATTGCTTCTCGCGTGCTGTTCGGGTTCTCTGAAACTCCGAGTGCTGCGTCGGCCAGCATCATCCAGAGATGGAAACGTCGCAGGTCCGGGCTGGACAGCGGTTGGGCAAAGAAATACCAGAGAAACCCGACAATCCAAAGTCCGGCGATGCACAGTTTCCAGAGCGGAATGGGCCGTTTTGAAGAAGAGTCCTGCCGTGAATCCATAGCCTTGCAGCATTTGAAGAGATGCAAAAGTCGGATGTGATCGATTCAAAAGGCAGACACATCCGCCCGTTGAGACTGCGTGTTGTACGGCGGACACAGGAAATGTGACAAATCAAATCTCAAAACAAAAAACGGCTTCCGAGAGAGGGAGCTCTCGGAAGCCGCGGGGTTCTGAGTTACAGCGAGGAAGAGTCAGAACAGGAAGCAGTTCTTTCCCACCTCAGGTCGAGCCGATTAGCGGACCATTCCGAACAAACCAGCCAGGCTGCTCTTGCTCTTCGACTGCTTGTGCAGCTTGGAAGGGAAGAAGGCCTGAGGTTCAGCTGGAGGAGCTGGAGCTGGAGCAGCTTCTGGCGTTGAGCTCTGTGCAGCTGGAGCAGCAACTGGTGTTGCTGTTGATCCACAAGCACCTGTAGCACAACCCGTTGAGCAGCAGCCGCCGTCAGCACATCCGTCGCAGCAACCATCAACAATCTCGTAACCACAATTTCGCAGAGCCTGCTCAGCTTCGCGGCGAACACTTCGGTCACAGTCAGCCAGAGCACATGTCAAAGCTGATACAACGCATGGGCTGCAGCAGCACTTGTTGTGACGGATCTGGTCACCAATTTCGTCAGCAGCTTCGCGGCGAACTCGTTCGTCCGTGTCATTCAGACCGTAGACGAAAGCGTTCATGATTTCTGGATTGCAGCAGCAGTCGTACTTACGACCGAGCTTGTCCAGAGCTTTGCGACGATCGGAAGCATGGCAAGCTGTCATTGAAGTGTAGATCAGCTTAGCAATTTCGCATGCATCGTCGTTGCAAACTTCGCCGCAGGTGTCGCCACATGCGTCGCCACAGGCTGCTGGAGCACAGCAGCTTGGGTCAGCATTGCAACCGTTACCACAACCTGCTGGAGCACAGCAGCTTGGGTCAGCATTGCAACCGTTACCACAACCTGCTGGAGCACAGCAGCTTGGGTCAGCATTGCAACCGTTACCACAGGCTGCTGGAGCACAGCAGCTTGGGTCAGCATTGCAACCGTTACCACAGGCTGCTGGAGCACAGCAGCTTGGGTCAGCATTGCAACCGTTACCACAACCGTTGCCGTTTCCACAGCCAAGGCCGTTGCCACAGCCATTGCCGTTTCCACAGGCGTCTGCTGGAGCACAGCAGCTTACTGGGCAACAACCTGCACCTGGATCGCCACATGTATCGCAACATGGTGGCTTAATGTCTGAACACTTGCGCTGGTACGTGTACACATTCGTGTGACACGGACGAGCAATCGTTGGCTTACAACATGCTGGCTGACAATCTTCAGCACAGCCACAGCTCTTGCATCCGCCAGAACCAAACAGCCCGGCCTGAGCCGAAGCCATCATTCCGGCAACCGCAAGTGCTGCACTGAATACCTGAGTCCATTTCATCTTACAGAGTCTCCTTCTCTCGGAAATCGTTCCTTCGACCGCCCTGACCACCATTCTTGTCCGTGGCAAACAACTAACTCGGCAAAACCATTGCCGATTCCCTCGACCTGCGGCGGGACTGGTTTGAACCTTCACACCACGTCGCTGCTACTCAGAATCACGGACATTCAAACATGCGTCACAGTCGATGATTTCGCATCTGTTTATCGGATCATTGAGATCTCCATGATCTCAACGTTTGCCATTTGCAGTTCGAGGGACTGAACAGGTCTATCGTCGATGGTATTTGGTTGGCTTGAGCTTCCAGAGATGATTGCCGTGCAATTAATTTCGCGGTTTTGCGTGGCTGTCGTAACAGTCAACGAGACTGGGAAAACTGCACACGAAGGTGCGGAGTGAAGAATCATCAAAGGCGTTAAAGTCGCGAGACTCTGGGTATGTCTGAATGAGTTTTCATCGCGTGCTGATTGTCCCGATTTTGCCGTCGCACCCAAAACGGCTTCGGAAATACGCGCAAAATCTGCGCGTGAAATTTGCTTTCCACAATTTTGTTCACCCACGGCAACATTGCTGCCACGGACTATGGGGTAACCAGGCGGCTGAAATCACGCTGACGGGCAGTAATCAGACCCGTTGAAAAGCTCAGGCCGGCTGAAGAGCGGCCGCTGGCGGGTCACTGCGTCGCAGCAATGCATAGACACCTTCAAGCAGCATGAGCGCCGCCAGCACCAGCAGCACAAGGGCAATCCAGGCGACGGGATCGCTGCTGAGACCGCCTGAAAATTTCACTTTCACAATCGAAGCCAGTGCCCACGAGCTCATGACGTACATGAATACGGCCGGAAGGCCTGTGACAAAGAAGACCCAGATTGCGCGACGCGTCTTCCACAGCCACACAGTTACTCCCAGAAGTGTGAGCGCCGCCAGCAGCTGATTGCTGGCACCGAATAGACTCCAGAACGTCTTCCACACCGGGACCGCATTTCCTTTACTGTCAATAGTTTGCCGCATGACAAAGAACATGGGAACGCCGGCGGTCAGAATGGTGCCAAACCAGCGACCCGCTGCAGACTTCCAGCCGGTGAGTTCCTGAATGATAAACCGGCCCAGTCTCGTGCAGACGTCAAGCGTATCGTAAACGAATGTATTGAACGCCATCAGCGCAAAGGCAACTCCCAGTGTTCTGGACACTCCGATACTTTGTAGAAATTCGCCGATGCCATTTGCGTAGATAAAGTTGGGACTGGCTTTTGTCAGTGATGATCCCGCAGGCAGCAGCATCACACAGCACAGAGAAACTATCGCAACCATGGCTTCAAGCAACATGGCTCCATACCCAATCGCGCGAGCACTGCCTTCGTTTCGAAGCTGCTTGGAGGTTGTTCCTGAACAGATCAGCGAATGAAATCCTGAACAGGCTCCGCACGCAATCGTAATGAACAGGATTGGAAACACACCGCCCTGCACGGGATGCGTCCAGCCGGTGAAGGCCGGTTGCTGGATCGACTGACCGCCCATCATAATTCCGAGCGCGCCGGCCCCAAGTGCAGCGTACAGAAAGTAGCCACCCAGCTGACCGCGCGGCTGCAGCAAAAGCCACATTGGAGCGACCGATGCCACTGCACAATAGAGCAGAAGGAAAATATCCCAACTTCGAACGGCGTAGAGTGCCGCATCTTTTGACGACATTTCCGGCCACATGTTTTGCAGGATGACATCCAGATTGAACGGAATGAATGGCCCAATCCAGATCGCAAGCCCCACGAGCGGAAGGAAGATCCACGTCGCTTTTTCCATGGACAGTTTTCCTGACCGGACAAGCAGACCCATCACGATGGGCAACACCAGATAAAGCAGCGACGAAGTGGCAACTCCTCCCGCCTGAATGATCTGAGATCCAGCGTCAGGATCTGCCTTCGCGTCCGCAATCGATCCATACGTTTGTCCCGATTGCAAATCAAGAGCGCCGACAAACATCGTGGCGGTGATGTCCGTGAATGCGACGACGATATAGACCAGCGCCAGCCAGACGAATGCCAGAAACAGAATATACGCGCGGGGGCTGATGTAGATTCTTACCACTTCGATAATGGACGTTGCACGATGGCGAATGGAAGCCACCAGTGCCGCAAAGTCGTGTACGCCGCCCACAAAAATGGATCCAACAAGAATCCACACGAGCGCTGGCAGCCAGCCAAAGGCAACACCGGCCAGAATCGGCCCGACAATTGGACCGGCGGCGGCGATAGCGGAGAAATGCTGGCTCAGCAACGGAGCCGTGTCACATGGAACATAGTCGACATCATCCCGCATTGTGACCGCGGGAGTGGGCGTCTGATTGTCCAGCTGAAACAGACGACTTAACAATCGTCCGTAGGTGAAATAGGCGATCGTCAGAATGACGGCCGAAAACACAACGATGGCCAGCATTTCCATGATAAGTGGGCTCCTGAAGAGAAAGTCGGAGCGTCCAGTCTATCTCACCGAGTGGCCGGAACGAAACGGAAACGTGAGCAGATCCTGATTGGGAAATTCATCAGCCTCAACCACAGCACTTTATCGCTTTTCAAATCGATCCACCACATCTCTGAATTCTTTCAGCTGTGAATAGTCCTGATTCCAGGTCGTGTACATCACTCCGATCACTCCCGGGATCTTGTTCTTTTCGACCGTCTCCAGCCACTTGCCAATCTGTTCGGCATCAGCATCATAAAATCCCGCAAGCACCTGCTGATGACCTCGACCTGCGAAAAAAGCCAGACTCTCAGCACGCACTCCGAAGTTCCAGTTCATGATGATCACGTCCTTCTCAAGCCCTTCCCAGGAGCCTGACAGATCGCCGTTGACAAGGTAGTAATTGTCCACAGCGTTATGGTGCGGATCGAACATGTCGTTCCATACGAAGATGCGACGATCCGTACTTTGTGACTGGAGGAGATTTGTGCAGAACCGAACATTATCAGCAACGACCTGCCCGGGAGTTTTCCCGAGCTTCCGAAACGATTCGTCCCAGCCCATCAGACGCCATTCATCGTGCGACATCATTCGATCGGTGCCCGGAAATAGCTTTTCAACGCCGTCAGCCTGCTGCCGGAGCAGGTCGAGAAACGCAGGCTCTGTCACACAAGCACAGACCTGGCCATCATAAATAATATGCGTGTGGTACCATGATACTCGAAGCCGCGTTCCGTCTGCCCAGTTGCCTTTCATTCGAATCGGCGGTGATTCATGCCACACGTCGTATTCGCCGGCATACGGAACCATGCCCAGCTGATCATCTTTTATGTACTCAAAGTCCGTGCCCTCTTTCAGTTCCCGGGAGGCGAGCCCTTCCGTGGCCACACTCAACGGAGTTCCCTCCCGCCGCAGCACATTGGTCAGCCCACATTCTTCGATTTTCGCATCCGCCAGCCACATGGATCCGCCAGTCGGCCCCCAGGCTCCGATGTAAACATTTACGGATGTGTTGTGCAGAGAATTGAACGTGATGTGACGAGTCGACCAGTCATGAGTCCGCGTGACCTGCAGATTTGTGTGAGTCAGCCGGCGCCCCGACTTTGGATCCAGCACGGCAATCTGCGGCTGCCCTCTGAAGTTGTCCGTCTTCACTCGCACCGAAACGCGGTAGTGTCGATACGGCGACACTTTCACTACCTTCATGGCCCGACAGTTTTCTCCCTGAGGATCGGTTGTTTTCAGGCCATTGTTCTCAACCTTCAGCGATTCATCCACGAAGTTCCATTGCTTTCTGTCCTTAAGCTCTGGCAGCAAAACGTCAGGATCAGGAACAAGCTTCGCTTCGCCCGCCTGAATCTCAAACAACGCATCCTTCACCGGCAGTCCGTCCGCCAGATTCACATTCTGCGACAGCAGGCTGTTCGAGTATCCCACGGGGAAGACGGCCGGGACGAGTTTCACATCCAGATCTCGGGCGGTGTTCCCGATGCGGGCAATGTTGTCGAAGTAGCGTTTATCAAGCTCAGGCAGTCGACAAAATTTTGAGTCCGTGATCAGAACGTGAGAATACCCAAGTACACGGCACTCCTTGAGCAGATTTTCGATCCGAGTGACTTCCGTCGGCACCAGCAAATTGGCGGACGCATACACCCAGCGTTCCAGCACCTGAGCGTGGCAGCTTGCACGGCCTGACGTCGAACTCAGGGACACGAACAGCACCGCTGCCACCGCAAGACGCTGCAGGGCCAAGTACTTCGAATCGACCAGTCTGAAGCCGCGAAAGTAAGACTGCATGTTGACCGCTCGCCGGCACCGCGGAATTGTGAGCGAAGTTCAGAACAGAACTCGCAAGTCTCAGCTTCCACGCAGTGCGCCTTGTGAAGATTGTGCAGACAGAACCTTATACAATCAATCGTCATCAGTCGTTGATGCATGAGTCCTGATCACATTGTGGCCCACTGACCTGAACGAACGGCCGGCTTCAGCTCTCCCGGATGCTGGCTTCAGAAGCATACAGGTGAAGAACAGTGCGGCGGATACTCAGCCGCACGCCGCCGGGAAATGACCAGCGAGGCGGACGGCCTGTGATCGCGGCGTCACTCAGCCTCTGCCATTGAACGGCGTCCATTCGTTGCCTGGGCCAGCCCTGAAGAATCCACGTCAGAATCAGCGAATGTCGCACCAGTGGCTCTGGCCAGTGTGTCAGCTGCGTTCGGTCCAGCTTCACTTCTGTCGCCGTCACTTCCAGCAGACTGGCCTTCAGAATCGTTTCCGCAACCTGATCCATGATCTCGGTGGTGAGACGCGCCTGATGACTTAGTCTAAGCAGGCTGGATTCGAACACGCGAGCCTGGTCATCTTCCATCGACCGCAGCAGCAGGCGAATGCGATTTCTTGCAAACTCCGCAGTGCTGTTGGAAGAATCCTCGCGACACGTGACTCCACAAGTGGTCAGATACTGCAAAACTGTGACACGATCGATTCTCAGCATCGGTCGGATGATCCGCACGCCCTGCGAACACTGACGAATCTCGGGGATGCCACGCAGGCCGCGCAGGCCTGTCCCGCGCAGCAGACTAAAAAGCAGGGTTTCTGCCTGGTCCTGCTGGTGGTGGGCCGTGGCAATCAGCGGAAGATTTCTTGCCAACGCCGTTCGCTGCAGAAAATCGTAGCGGGCCGTTCGAGCCGATTCTTCAAGACTGCCACGAGAATCGGCTCGCAACGCTTGAGCGGACAGAGCTTCCACAACACAGGAAACTCCGGCTGTTCGACAGGCCTCACGGACAAATTCGGCGTCTTCATCGCTTTCAGCACCGCGCAGCCCATGGTTCAGATGGGCCACTTCCAGCTGCTGAATTCCGGTTTTCTGAGCCAGAGCGAGTACGCCATTCAGAAGAGCCATGCTGTCAGCGCCACCGGAAACGGCCAGCAACACCCCGGGGCGACCGTCCGTCAGGCGCGTCAGCCCTTCATGCAAAACATTTAGAAAAGGGCACGGGGGATTCATCACGCAATCGGATCTTCAAACGACAATGATCGCTACTTCTTAACTCCGCAGTTCCCAGCCGGTTGATTCGCGGAACTGCTTTGGTAGCATGCCGGGGTCTCTTTGAAAAGCCATGCAGAACAAATCGGCGTGGTGAATCAAGAGTGTTAACAGATATGGTTTCCGAACCTGCTGTAAACCTGACTTTATGATCGCTCTGCGTTGGTTTACCAGTGCTGAGCAGCCTGAAATTTGTCTTTGAGCTCGTCTGAACTCACGGACCCCTGACTTCACACACCATGGTTTTCCTCGGACTACTTCTTCTGGTCTACTGCTTGGTTGTTGCTGCAGAATCTCTGTGGCAGCCATCGAGTGAGTGCGTGCGCCGACAAACATTTGAAAAGCGGCAAAGCTTTCGAAATGGTTCTGCCGTGCTTCGCATGACTGACCATTCGTTGCTTTCTGCAACGGGCCCTCCCGGCGTCGCATCAATTGGGCGACTGCCTAACTGCCTGAAGTGTTCGCATGTGTGCTGGAGATTCCTGCTTCCGGCTGCTCAGATTTGGCAACCTCTCAGGCCGACAGACACAATTACCATTCGGTAGTTGTGCTTGGTCACGCAGTCAGGTCTTACCTGCTTTAACAAAAGCATGCAGGAACGGTTTGTGATTGAGGGGCGTGTCCATGGCAGATCCGCTGATTATCGGCACACTGGCCGGCGTCGTGGGGATTGGTATCGGTTACCTGATTGATCGCGTGATCAAAGGGGGTGCCTACAAAACTCGTGATGAAATTGTTCAGCAGGCTCAGCGTGATGCTGAGAATGTACGCAAGAACGAAGAACTAAAAATTAAAGAGGACATGCTTCGTCGACGCGAAGAGCTCGAATCGAAGCTTGAAGAATCCCGAGGCCAGCTTCGATCGCGAGAAAGGGAGCTGGATAAGCAGCAGGCTAATCTGGAAGAACAGCAGGACTCCTTTCGTAAGAAGGAAAAAATGCTCCAGGGCACCCAGCAAAAGCTGGCGGAACGCTCAAAGTCTATGGAGGCCAAAGAGAATGAACTCAACCGCCTTCTGAAAGAAGAACAGGAAGTTCTCTACAAGATCAGCGAACTGACTCGCGAGCAGGCTACCGAACAACTGCTAAAGCGACTGGATCGGGAACTTTCCGATCAGACAGGCGCAATGATTTTGAAGCATGAGGCAGAGATCAAGCTGGATAGTGAACGCCAAGCTCGCGAAATCATCGGCATGGCCGTGCAGAGATACGCATCGGCCCACACTTCAGAAACTACTGTTTCGACAGTCGATATCCCCAGTGATGAAGTCAAGGGACGCATCATTGGACGCGAAGGCCGCAACATTCGTGCGTTCGAAAAAGCCACCGGAGTGGACGTCATTGTGGATGACACACCAGGCGTGGTGATTGTTTCTGCCTTCGATAATGTTCGCCGTGAAATTGGCAAACTGTCGCTGGCGAAGCTGATTCAGGACGGACGAATCCATCCTTCACGAATCGAAGAAATTGTGGCTGAGACCACGAAGGAAATGGACGACCATATTCGCAAACTGGGCATGCAGGCGTGCGAAGAAGCCAGTGTGCGCGGCCTGCATCCAAAAATTGTCGACCTCATGGGCCGACTTCATTTTCGAGTCAGCTACAGTCAGAACGTCCGCCAGCATTCGATCGAGGTGGCTCATCTGACCGGCATGATGGCCGAGCAGCTCGGGCTGGATGGCACGCTCGCACGTCGCTGCGGATTTCTGCACGATATCGGAAAAGCGGCCGACCATGAAATGGAAGGCGGACATCCGGCAGTGGGAGCGGAACTGCTCAAACGATACGGTGAAGGTTCGGAAGTAGTGCACTCGGCTGCTGGACATCACGACGATATTCGCCCCGAACATATCTACACGGTCCTTGTGGCCGCGGCGGATGCCATCTCGGCCGCTCGTCCCGGAGCACGCCGAGAAACGCTGGAAAAATACGTGCGTCGTCTGGAAGAACTGGAAGGACTCGCCTGCGGTTTTCCCGGCGTCGATCATGCGTTTGCGGTTCAGGCCGGACGTGAAATCCGCGTCATTGTGGACTCGTCGCGCGTGAATGACCGCCAGGCGGCTCGCATGAGCCGTGATATTGCCAGCGCCATTGAGCAAAGCCTGACATATCCGGGTGAGATAAAAGTCACGGTCCTTCGCGAAACTCGAAACGTGGAGTACGCGAAGTAGCAAATTCCTGTTCAAAACCTCCTGCGATCCGGGAAACGAGTGCAAAAAACTGGGAAGTCCGTATTCAAGACTGCGGAATCCCAGACGGCTGAAACCGGTGGACGACTTGTGCCAACAAGACGCCACCTGATTCCGCCGCAGTGGACTGCGTTTCCCGGTCGTCCCCTGCAGGTTCCCCTGCCTATAATGTCTGAACATCCACATTTGCAGCTCAGCACCAGCCGATGCTTTTATTCAGAGGTCCGTTTTTCACGCGACTTCTGACAAATTTTGCGTTCTCTGGTTCTGGCTGCGAAACCTTTTCCCGTACTGACAGAATTCATCAAGCGTGACCAGGAAACCATCCTCCAAAATTCCGGCTCCAACGGCCGACCCCGATGCGATGCGAGATTTGCTGGGGTATTTGAATTTTTCGCAAGGCTCTGTCAGTGCTCGCTTTAGAGCGGTCCTGAATGAGCTGTTTCGCGATCCACAGCGGGCGGCTTCATCAGCCGCGCTGCGCGACTTTCTGCTGACCGAGCTCCAGCGGCTTTCGGAATCAGGCGAAGCAGCGTGCGCAAATCCGGCGCAGGCGGAATCCGTGATTCGGCTGACCCTCAATGAGTTTCTGCCCGCGTATCGGGCTCATCATGCCGACCTGCTCGGGCACCTGCCGGAAGCGGATTTTTATTCCCCATTCCTGCTGGCCCGGATGTTCGAAGCCGTCCTGGCAGCGCGAGCTGAATCAGGGGAAGATCAAACCCCACAGATTATCGAAGGTGCTCTTCGTCGCCTCAATCATTTTGTCGGATATCGCCCAGTTGCTGTGCTGGAGAACGATCGACGTTCTGAAGTTTATACGCACGAACGATTCTGCCCCGTGCCTCTGTATTTTGGTGACGTCGGAGCAGCCACAGGTCTCTATGAATCGCTGATTACGTCCACGATCGCCTTTATGCAGGGTCTTCCTGAAGATCTTGTGGCCAGTTCCCACTTCGCAATTGACCGTCTTGCGGAACTCAGTCTCGACATGCGGTCGCACGACCATCTGCATCCCGTTAATAAGCGCACGAACTACGTCTTCGGCGAATGGGATCCAGACGAAATTGACACACGAGGCTACTATCGTCGGTTCGTAGTGCGGCGCCTGATTCTGGATTCGCTGATTGACTGGATCAAGGCGGGTGGTACGAAGGCAGATCCGGAAAGATTATTTGATGCGTCCGCGGTGCTTGCAGGAACCATCCTGATGGCTTCGGCGATCAGCGGCTCCGGTCCTCAGACGTATGACTCCAGTATCTCGCTGACATCACTGCTTCCCGTGGTCGCTCGACAGCGCGACAACTTCTATCAGCGCCTGCTGGACACGGCAACCGGTGAACGAGCCCGCAGGCTCAGGAAGCTGGCGAATGAATCCCGCCAGCCGTTTGGGCATGTGCGACACGAACTGAATATGTACCTTGCGAAGTATGGTGCAGATCAGGTTCAGCATCGCCATTTATCGTGGATGTTCGCACGCATGGGCTTTGAAGAGGCCAGTTGCGAGGAAGCTTCGATCATCCCATGCCTTTCCGCGCGATTCGAATCAGAAATTCAGTCACGTCTGGTTATGGTCCCGCGCATTGTCCGCAACGGGGAACTGGACACCGCGCGCAGGCTGATTACCGAAGTGATCGATTTTCTGCATCGGGGCATTGAGTGCGGCGGACTCGTCGACCCGTGGAATATCCTTGGTTTTCAGGGATTATTCCCTCTGTTCTTTGCCCGGGAAGATTCCATTCCGGATTCCCGCGTTGAAGTGCTGCTGGACATCATGGGGCAGATTTTCGATGTCTGCGCACTGACCATGAGTGAAGCCGCAGCGGCCGGACGGAAAGATCTGCATGATTCTGTGCTGAAGGATTTTCAGGAACTCGCCGAACACTGGGATCGTTACGCGACCACAACCGTCAACGACCTTTCGCATGTGGAAGGAATGAAGTCCGTAGAAGCCGCCACTCAGGTTGCGCGGGTGCTCGCGGAATGGCGAACGGCCGGAGAATCTGCCGGAGATATTTCCTTCTGGCGACAGCATGTTGAAGACTTCGACGCAACCAGCAGCTTTGCTCAGGTAGTGACGGCTCTGCTGGATCGCAAGGATCATGTGGCCGCCATGGGGCTACTGATGCAGTGGCTCAGCTATGCCGAAACCGTTCCACTGGAGAACGGTCCGCACTCCATCCACCGCATGCTGCACCGCCTGCTGCAGTGCATTTGTGATCAGCCGGAACCGGACAAACGCTGGAACAATCTGCGCCGCCTGTTCGCTTTTATCGAAGCCAATGCCGGGTTGTTCTGGGAAATCCCCAGTCTTGGAGAATTCGCCGAACAGCGAAAACGGGGCCGAAAAGGTGGTAAGGAAAAGGACGATCTGGACATCGAGCACCTGTTCGATGGCGAAGAGTCCGACGACAAACTGCTCGAAGCCGCATGGGACGACGTGACCTATCGCGACTCCACCGATGACGGCAATGCGTCCGACACAATGGACGGCAGTTCGGCGCCAGGAACAACGGAATTCGAAGTTCTCTATCGGCAGATGGAACCTCGGCTCAAATTCCTTCACACCGTCGGATCACTGTGGGGAATTGCCGCCGTCTGGGTTTCGCGTTCAGCCGCAACATCTGACACGGCCGACGATCAGAAGGAACACCTTCGCGAATGGCTGGCTTCCATTCGTGGTCGGCTGCAGGGGCTGAGTGACCTTGTTCGCGAAGTACGCGACTATGAAATTACCACGCTGGGTTCCGGCCTTGAAGGCAATATTGAATACGACATTCAGATGCAGTGTCGGTTTCTGCTGATGCAGAATGCGCTGTCGACGACTGTCGAATTTCTGATGGCAGAACGGCTGATTGGCGCAGTCATCTCCGAAGAATCCATCACCAAAGACACCGCTTCGCTGGACCGCCAGTTGTCGCGGATGTTCGGAGCCGTTTTCGCTCAGGATGCCGACTCGGCTCGCAAATCCTTTCCGGCTTTGTGCAAAGAACTTAAACGCAGGCCGCTGCTCTACGTGCCGTTTGAAAACGGTGGCCAGCCAGCCGCCATTTTGAAGGCCAGGACTCTGCAGTCGGTCATCCGTGTCCTGCTCAGCCAGCTGCCACGTCTCGGGCTGCTTGCGGAAACCTTCGAGCTGCTGCAGGTTTCTCTGCAGATGGAACGTACGTCCCGGCCCTCGGGTCAGGCAGTGACGGAATTCGACCGCCTGTTCCGGATTGGACTCAGCAGTTCCGTGGAAGCTGTTCTGCAGTCCGCCGCCCGGTGGAAGGGAGAACCCAGCCAAAAGGTGAAGAACATCCTGAAGAGAATTCAGAGATTACTGGATTCCTATTCAGACCTCTGGACTCGCCACAGCGGCTCCATGCGACTGTCGATCGTGGAAGACCTGCACGATGATGAATATGCGAAGGAAGTCAAAGAATTCATCGAAACATACGGCGAGGATCTGTTCCACACCCGGATGCTGACTTTGGGAAATGCCCGAGCCATTCTTCATCACGGCGCGGAGACTCTTTTTGATGAACTGCAGGAGACTGTTGCTCTGACTCAGAACGTCAAAATTCTGGAGGACCTGGAGTCGGGTGTGCTGGATCGTGAGGACGCTGCAGAAATGGCGGAGTTCGTCTACGAATGCGTGGTCGACAACTTCGATCGGTTTCTGGAATACAACACGACAACCACACATTCAGATTACGGCAACCGGCTGTACTGCCTCCTCGATTTTCTGCGGCTGGAGGCGCTGTACGATCGGTTCGAATGGAACACTATTCCATGGCAGGTCGCCCACGAAACCATGGTGCGTCGCGGAGAACTGGCAGTCGCGGCCGGAGTTGAAGAATACGTTGGCGATGAATCTCGGGAAATTTCTAACTCCTTCGTTGAAGAACTGGTGCAGCTGGAATCGGAATACGGTGTTCGCCTTCCAGCCCTGCACGACCATGTTGGTGAGCGAATCATTGGAGCTCTCGCCCAGAACCGGATGGCCGCCCTGGTCTCACGTTCGTGCCCGGGTGCTGCCGGACTGACTCAGGAACAGGTGACCGTCAATTTCCAGACGCTTCGCAACGAGATTGCAGAATTCATGAGCACCCGAATCGGCTCGGGAATTGAACCTCCCGACTGGATGCAGCGACTGGCGACTGAGCTTGACCGAGTTCAGGAGGGACGACCTGGCCAGCTGACAGATTCGCTGATGGAAGGCGAATTTCAAAAGCTCGGACAGAAAGCCATCGACCAGCAAATCTCAGACATCAGCAAACTGAACGACGCCGCTGGTTCCGGGATGTAGTTTCCAAACTATCGCTCAACCGACGCAGGGTCAGTCGGCGTGGACATAAGCCGTAGCGGAAGTCGCCAAGACTTTCGGCACCCCGGTTTTTGAAGGGAAAAACCGAAACATAAAGAATACATGGGCAAGGTCGAGTTTGACGACGAAGCAGCCATCTTCCACGGGGAAGTGATCAACACCCGTGACGTGATCACGTTCCAGGGCGAGAGTGTCCGTGAACTGACGCAGGCGTTCCACGATTCAGTCGATGATTACCTGGCTTACCCACTAAGTGAGGGATTGAGCTTTTGCGTTTTTTCACCCACGCGCCCACTCACGCCTGCAGCCGCACCCAATCGGTACTACTACCATCCGCAAGCCACTGCCGGATCAGCACAAACTCATCCGCCGCAAGACTTAGACGGTAGCCATCCACCGCGCCCTGAAGAGACACCTGCTCCCCAGACCCACCCTGCGACGTCATGTAAAGCAGCACCGTCCGAGACAACAGCCCGCTCACTGGCGACACCACCGTCAGCAGAGAATTCGACACCGTCGCCGCAGGAGCCGGCCGGAGCTTCTCATACTGCACAACGTAACCCGATGGGTTCGACGCCGTTTTCACCACAACCCCATACTGGCCGAACGGCAAACTCGCCAGCTTCACACCCAGATCCGCCGGAGTGCTGTACCGCCCAAGTTCCTGCAACCGAGCATCTCTGACAATCAACGTCATCCGCTCACCGCCAGCAACCGCCGCGATCCCGTCCACCAACGACCGTACCTGAGTCGGCAACGCCGCCACGTTCAGACTCTTCACCGTCAGAACCGGCTGACTCAGCCTGGCATTTAGACTGCGAGCACGCACAGAAAACTCATACCGTCCGACAGGAAGATTCTTCGGCAGATTGTAGAACGCCGCAGCCGTCGTCCCGCGATGAACAACCGAACGGTCAGCCTTCCGGACAATCACCTCATAACCGGCCGACGCACCAGAAACCTTCGCCCACGTCACTCGATCCCCACGGCCCACAAGAGCTTGAGGAATCACCAGGTTCGTCACCACGCCCAGCTTCACAACAACCCGTTTGATCGCCGACCAGTCCCCAGCCTGCAGACCAACCGCCCTCACCACAACATCAAACTCACCCGCAGCCAACCCCGCAGGCAAACGCAAAAACCTGCCTGACACCGACGCCGTACTCATCACCTTCACCAGAGAACCCGCCTTCGTGATCTGTACCTGATAACTGCTCGCCCCAACCACCGCGTTCCAGGCAATCATCCCGGCCTGGCCAGCACGACTCAAACCACTCACCGTCACGCCAGACACCCTCGCCAGCGGGCGAACCGTCAGAATAACAACCGACCACGCACTCGGCCCGATCTCGGAATGACTGGCCCGCACCAGAACTTGGTAAACGCCAGACCGCAGATTCGCCGGCCCCGTGAAAGACGTTCCCGAAACGTTTGACTTCAGCACATACAATTTCGTCACCGTGTTATAAACCCACACGTCGTAGCCAGCCGCGGCCCCTGAAACCGCTCCCCAGACCGCTCGAAACGGTGTCCCCACGGTCACCGGTGACGTGCGAAGGTTTGTGACCGGTGAAAGTTTGACAATCATCACCTTCGCGTTGGACCACGCTCCCTCAGCAGTTCCATTGAGAGCTCTCACTTGCAATCGATACCTGCCAAAGGCAAGTCCATTCACCATCGAGTACGACGTGCCCGAGCTGTGAAGTGTTCTCGTCACCGATCGCGTTTCATCCGTCAGAGCCAGCTCATACCTGGTCGCACCGGGCCCCGGTTGCCATGTGATCGTTCCCGCAACGCGATTGGCCGACAATCCGGTTGTTGTAACTCCCGTGACTTTAGCAAGTGGCTGGACCGTGAACGTGCGAGCCAACACGGAGCTGCTTGTGGAGGCTGGGACTCCGACGACCTGCAAAGTCACTTGATAACGACCGGCTGCGATCGTCAGTGCCACATCACTTCTGCTGACAAGTCTGTCGACAACCGGCGAGCCTGTGCCAACCTGCGATTCTGTTCCAATCAGCGAGACCAGCACCCGATACCGGCTTCCCCCGAGCACATCGTCCCAATTCAACGTACCCGAGACGCCAGCGATGACGGGCAGGCCAGAGATGGAAGCCGTGTTGACAGAGCGATGCTTCACGGCAAAGTCGACCTGAGTCCAATCGCCGGTGATCGAACCAGTCACAGGTCGCACGGCGAGTCGCCAGGTTCCGGCCTCAAGGCCCTCAGGCAGAATCGCGGTCGGCTGAGTCACGGTCAGCGATCGAGGATTGCCCTCTGTTATGCGTGGGTCTCCTGACCCCGCACCATGCCTTGACCGCAGGTCTCCCGTGCATGCCTCAGCGAGGTGGAACGGGAGACCTTCCGGTCAAAACGCGTGGCTCGGTCAGGAGACCGGCCACAACAGAGTACACGACTGCACGCACTCAAGCAATTATAGATGCAACCAACATAAGACATCTCCATCCCAACCCGACGCGTCAGCGAGGGATTGCGATTCTGTTTTTTTGTGTTCCCGCCGGCCACGTGCCGACACCAGATCCCTCGCTAACGCGTCGGGTTGTGATGGGGATTCCATCCATCCAGATGGGTGAGCGAGGGATACTTTTCCACAGGCGGCGATCGTGGTACGCTGGGTTTTTGGCACCTCAGATTCTTGCCCTGGGAGACATGGATGAGTGGTGAAGTTATCATGCCTGATCCTCTCGCATACTTCATTACGTGGCCAACGTATGGAACATGGCTCCCCGGCGATGCACGTGGCTGGGTTGAGTATCATCACGGCTGGAAGCTGCCTCAAGAACAACTTGAACAGTACTGCCGAGCCTGCATGAAGGACCAGCAGTGCCTGCTCTCGCACGACGAGAGAAAAATTGTGTTAGCCAAGGTTCTGGAAACGTGTGAATTCCGAAAATGGATTCACCACGCCTCAGACTGCCGCAGCAACCATGCCCATATTGTGATCGTTGCCGGCAATACCTCCCCAAAGAAAGTTCGGGGTGACATCAAAGCCTGGTGTACTCGTCGATTGAGAGAGAAGTCTCGACCGAAGCAGAAAAATTGGTGGGCTGAAAGAGGCAGCATCCGATTCATCTGGACCGAAGAATCTCTTTTCAGCGTCGTAGAATATGTCACCATCGCCCAGAATCGCAAAGGCCGAGAATCCTCGTAGCATCCCAACCCGACGCGTCAGCGAGGGATCGCCCTTGCACGCCGCGCGAAACGCAAAAACTCAATCCCTCACTAACGTTTCGGGTTATGATGGGCAGGCCGCACAAATCCCAACCCGACGCGTCAGCGAGGGATTGCCCCCGCACGCCGCCTTCCGGGCGGCCTGTTTGTCTTCCGCCCCTTGCCGGCTCGCCTGGCAGGAACGGAAGTTTTGAAGTTAGCAAACTTTCCGTTCCGGTTGGACAAGCCAACCGGAGCGGCCTATCGCTCGTTCCTGTTGACTAACAAGATCCCTCGTTCCGAGGCTCCAGCCTCGGAACGCCCTGCACACAAGGCTCCAGCCTTGCGTGAATCTCGTCGCAGGAGGCAGGAGCCTCCTGGCAGTGTGTTCCAGGGCAGGAGCCCTGGAACAAGGAGGGAGTCTTACGACAACTTACGTTCGCGAATCCAGTCGGTGTGGAATTTTTCGCCGCGAGGTTTGTCGGTGCGTTCGTAGGTGTGAGCCCCGAAGTAGTCTCGCTGAGCCTGCAGCAGGTTTGCTGGAAGACGGCCTCGACGGTAGCCGTCGTAGTAGGTCAATGCCGCGCTGAAGCCAGGGACTGGAAGGCCAAGCTGGAAGGCCGTCGAAACGACTCGACGCCATGACGGCTGAGCCTTGTTGATGGCTGTCTTGAAGAAGTCGTCCAGCAGCAGGTTTTCGAGGTTTGGGTTCTTGTCGAACGCCTTCTTGATGTCTTCAAGGAAGACCGACCGAATAATACAGCCGCCGCGCCAGAGGTAAGCGATTGGTCCGTTGTGCAGCTTCCAGCCGAACTCTTTGGCAGCCGCGTCGAGCTGAACGTAACCCTGAGCGTAACTGCACAGCTTGGATGCGTACAGAGCCCATTTCACGTCGTCGATAAACTGCTTCTTGTCGCCCGTGAACTTGGTGTCAGGGCCTGTGAGAACCGCTTCGGCTCGAACACGAGCATCCTTCTGAGCCGACAGGCAGCGAGCGAACACGGCTTCGGTGATGAGTGTCGTTGGCACGCCGAGATCCAGAGCATGCTGGCTCATCAACTTGCCGGTGCCTTTCTGACCGGCGGTATCCAGAATCAGATCGACGAGGTCCTTGCCGGTTTCTTTTTCCTTCACGGTGAAGATGTCACGAGTGATCTCGATCAGGTAGCTTTCGAGTTCGCTTTCGTTCCATTCTTTGAACACATGATACAGCTCTTCATTTGTCAGGCCGACACCGTATTTCAGGAGGTAGTAGGCTTCGCAGATCAGCTGCATGTCGCCGTATTCGATGCCGTTGTGCACCATCTTGACATAGTGCCCTGCCCCGGCTTCGCCAACCCATTCGCAGCACGGGATATCGTTGTTCGGTCCGACTTTCGCGCTGATTTTCTGGAAGATGTCTTTTACGAACGGCCAGGCTTCCGGATGGCCGCCCGGCATGATGCTTGGGCCCTTCAGAGCGCCTTCTTCACCGCCGGAAACGCCAGTGCCGATGAAGCGAAACCCTTCTTCCGCCAGTTGCTTGCTGCGGCGGTTTGTATCGACATAGTCGGCATTTCCGCCGTCGATGATAATGTCGCCCTTGGCGAGCAGTGGCTTCAGTTGATTGATGACTGCGTCAACCGGCTGACCGGCTTTGACCATGATCATGACTCGACGCGGTGACGCCAGGCTGTTGACGAAGGCTTCGAGCGTGTCGTAGCCCTTGATCCGATTCTGTGTTCCCGCTTCGACAACTCCCGGCGGACGGCTGCCGAGCCCGCTGACGAACTCATGAGTCGTCTCAGTGGTGCGGTTGTAGACTCCCACTGAGAATCCCTTGTTGGCCATGTTCATGACCAGGTTCTGCCCCATTACCGCCAGGCCGATCAGGCCGATATCGTGTTTTGACATGTTTCTCGACTGAATCTTTCAATGAGTTCAAAAACAACACAAAGGGCCGCAGTCTCGATCAACTTCAGTGGATCACTCAAACAATGATTCTGCGACAAACGAAAAACCTGGCAGGACCTGACCACCGCTGACAACTGCTGAGTGACGGCAGATAACCGGCTCAGCTGCAGCGGAGTAGACAGTAATACTTTTCATCTTCGGGCTAATCACCCAGACCAGCGGCACACCTGACTCCAGATATGCGTTGATCTTGCTTTCTAAGGCATCCACCTGATCACTTGGGGAAAGTATCTCCACTGCCAGAATTGGCGGACCATTGATGTACGGCGAATCTGAAGGAGTGGACTGCAGCACGGATTGCCCAAAAACGGCGACATCAATCCCGACGGACAAACCTTCCTCGTCGAGCACGCATCCCACTTCGCCACTGAACGTCTTTGCTGGAAAACCAGCCTGTTGAATCCAGTTCTCCAGCAAACGTCCAATCAACAACTCGATGCGAGCGTGTTGTCTATTCCGTTTCGTCATGAGATCACCCTCTTCGGCATTGGATTCGTCATATACGACTCCCTTGACCAACATCAGGGTAGACCCTTCGGGTAAATTGAATGACTCGAATTCACGAACGGTCATTCGAGTCCCTGGTCTGGGCATTTTCTGCACTTTGGCAATTGACATATGAAAATGCTCCAGACTTTGAAGAGACCTCTATTCCCGCATCGACACGAGAACTATACGGGCTCTGTGAATCCCGCGAACGTCCAAAAAGACTAAAAATTGCTGATTCTACCGCTGCACGCGAGCCGAACCCCCGGCGGCAACGCCTTCAACTTCTTTAATCGTCGCCATTGTTGTGTCGCCTGGGTAGGTCGTCAGCAATGCTCCGTGAGCCCAGCCGAGGTTCAGCGAAGTCTGAGGATCTTTGCCATTCAACAGACCGTAGAACAGGCCAGACGCGAATCCGTCGCCGCCACCGATGCGGTCGATGACGTCCAGTTCCATCGTCTTCGCCTGATAGGTCTTGCCTTCCAGCCAAAGAACCGCGCTCCACGAATGGCGATTGGTGGAATGAACTTCTCGCAGAGTCGTCGCGACGGCTTTCACGTTTGGCAACTTCTGAGTCACTTCTTCCATCATGCCGAAGAACGCAGCCGGGTCGAGCTTGCCGTGAGCTTCCACGTCCTGACCCGTCAGGCCCAGACCCTTTTGAAGGTCTTCTTCGTTGCCAACGAGAACGTCAACATGTTCAACAATTCGGTTCAGCGTTTCCTGAGCCTTATCAAGACCACCGCTGATCTGCCACAGCTTGGCTCGATAGTTCAGGTCGAACGAAGTCACAGCGCCGGCGGCCTTGGCGGCTTTCATGCCTTCGATGATGACTTCAGGAGTCGTCGGTGACAGAGCGGCGAAGATCCCGCCGCTATGGAACCAGCGAACTCCGCCAGCGAAGATTTCACTCCAGTTGAAGTCGCCGGCCTTCAGCATTCCCGCGGCTTCGTTGCTGCGATTGTAAAACACAACTGGCCCGCGAACGCCGTGTCCCTGATCGCTGTAGACCGTTGCCATGTTGGGCCCGCGAACTCCGTCGTGAGCGAACTTCTTGTAGAACGGTTTCACTCCCATCGCGCGGACTCGTTCGTTGATGAGGTCGCCGATCGGGTAATCCACCATCGCCGACGCAACGCCGGTCTTCATCTGGAAGCAGTCGGCGAGGTTTGCTGCGCAGTTGAATTCTCCGCCGCTGACATGGATCGCCAGCTGATTGGCTTTGCGGAATGGAATGATGCCTGGGTCGAGCCGGTGTACGAGGGCTCCAAGGGAAACAAAATCCAGAGCACCAGACTTGGGGACGTTGAGCATTGAACAAATCCTTTGGGACCCCCGCAGCAAACAGCCGCAGGCTTGATGAAAAGACGAGAGATTATCGGCTTTCAGGTCTGTTTAACTTGAACAGGCCGCGTGACAGGTATTTTTTTTCCGGATTTGAGACGTATCGTAGGTGGTTCCCGTGAGGAATTCAAAACAAGTTCTTTTCGAGGCCGAATCATTCCCATTCGAGTTACACACGGGCCAGAAGATCGAAGTTTTACAAGGCAACAGAATTGAGGTGAATTCCGCGCCTGATTCCTGTTTCGTACACTCCCGGCTGAACCCAGCCATCGACTATGGATTAGAAACTTCTTATGCGACAAATTCTCCCGCTGCTCTGTGCTTGGTTTTTTCTGACTTCACCAGGCACTTCCAACGCGCAAACACTGGACGCAAAGTTGCCGCCAGAGCCTGTGCTCGCTGTGAATCCGCTGATCTCACGAATTGCGTTTGGTTCTTGTCAGACGCAGGATGAACCGCTGCCCATTCTGCGGACAGTGCTCGAATGGGAGCCGCAGCTGTTCATCTATCTGGGCGACAACATTTACGGCGACACCAATGACATGGCGGTGCTCGAAGCAAAGTACGCCAGGATGGGAGCGAAGAAGGACTTCAGAGCCCTGCGAGCCAGCGTGCCGACGATCGCAACGTGGGATGATCACGACTACGGTGCGAACGATGCTGGCAAAGATTATCCGTTCCGAAAAGAATCAAAGGATATCTTCCTGAAGTTCTGGAACGAACCGAATCCAAGTCCGCGCAGGGATCATGACGGCATCTACACGAGTTACCGATTTGAAGATAAGTCCGCAGGAAAGACACTGCAGATCATTCTGCTGGACACTCGGACGTTTCGAGACCTGCCGCTGGAACTGCCGCTGACGTCATGGAAGAACGATTATGTTCCCGATCCGGATCCCACGAAAACGATTCTTGGGGACGTCCAGTGGAAGTGGCTCGAAGAGCGACTGCAGGAGCCGGCTGATCTGCGAATCATTGGCAGCAGCATTCAGTTTTCTCATGAGTACAACGGTTGGGAATCGTGGACCAACTTTCCTCGCGAGCTGCTGAAGATGGTCGATCTGATCAAGTCCACGAAGGCCAACGGCGTTGTCTTTATCAGCGGCGATGTTCACTGGGGCGAACTGTCCGTGCTGAATCCGCCTGACAGTTATCCGCTCTACGATCTGACCGCCAGCGGGCTGAACCGTGACTGGGAGAATGTGGAACCCAACCGAAATCGAGTTGGCGAAGCCTGCTCAGACTTCCATTTCGGAATGCTGGATATCAACTGGTCAGGAAATCCGTCCGTCACGTTTCGCATCCACGACATGACCGGCCGAGCTCGAGTGCGGAAGTCGGTGAGATTGAGTGAATTGAAGTTCTAGTACTTTGTCAACCTTTGATTTAGAATGATTTGGCGACCGGGTGATGTCAATCTTCTGGTTGACCGTTTGGTTCTCTCCGTTCTTGCCTGGAGAAATCTCAATGCGAGAATATGAAGTCCTGTACGAGACAATCGAAGACGGATGGATCATGGCAACAGTTCCTGATTTGCCTGGCGCCGTGACTCAGGGTGAGAACATGGACGAAGCAAGGTCAAACATTCGCGAAGTGATCGAACTGCTACTGGCGAGCTATCGCGAACACGCTTTTCAGCACGCATCTCCCGGCGTTGTACGAGAGATGGTGACGATTGACGGCAATGGCAGTGGGACTTGACTATGAAGCCTGCGAAAGAAGTTGTCTTCGATGGTGTTGCAGCTTTGGAAGGATCAATACCATCACCTTGAGTGGGCTACCCTAAACTGGTGCGGAGCGAATGAAGAAAAAGCGATCTCTTATGATGCGTCTGCTGATCTGGTCTGGATTGGGATTGATTGTCGTCGCGGCGGTCGCCGCAGCATTCTATTGGTACTGGTTTCAGGCCCCGTTCCAACTGACGGCCGATATTCAGTATGGAACGCGAGACAACAAGCCGCTGATGCTGGACGTGTTTCAACCGCCGAATTCGAACGGGGCTGGAGTCGTCTTTATGGTCAGCGGAGGCTGGAAGTCGGGGCCGGGGTCCGTGCGTCCGTTTATGCTGGCGCCGTTTCTTCGGCGAGGCTACACGGTGTTCGCCGTACGCCACATTTCACAACCGGAATGCACGATCGGAGATCTCACTGCTGACGTCATTCGTTCGGTTCGATTCGTACGGTTGCATGCAAAAGAATACGGAGTCGATTCGAATCGTCTTGGGGTGATTGGTGGCAGCTCCGGCGGCCATTTGTCGCTGATGATTGGAACAACCGGCGGCCCCGGCGATCCCAATGCCAGTGACGAAGTCGAGCGCGAATCCAGCGCCGTGCAGTGCGTGGCGTGTTTCTATCCGCCGACTGACCTGCTGAATCTGAAAGGCTCAACGGAGTTTGTGGGCGAAGACGAGCCACCTCGAAGCTTCAAAAAAGGATTCGGACCGCTGGCGGAATCAAAGGACACGTGGAAAGTACTCGGTCGGCAACTCAGCCCGATCTATCACATTACGCCACAGATGCCTCCCACCTTGATTGTTCACGGCGACGCCGACACGCTTGTCCCGATCGATCAGTCCGAACGCTTTATTGCCGAAGCAAAAGCTCAGGGATGTACGGTGAAGTTCGAAACTCGCCCAGGCAAAGGCCACGGCTGGCCGACAATGGTGTTCGATATCATTAAGTTTGCCGACTGGTTCGATGAGCATCTCAGGCCGGCAAAGTAAAATAGCCTGTGGCAGTGGCCGCAGGCTGGAGGATTTTGAAAGCGATGGTGGAGGCTGGAGCCTCCGGGCAGTGTGTTCCAGGGCTGGAGCCCTGGAACAAGTGCGGTGAACAGACTCATACGGTTTTGAGGCTACCTGATGCATCGTCAGGCTGATTTCTGCGTTAACGACACCGCTGCCTGGAACGACCATCCGCAGCACCGTCTGGTGGGGTGAACTATAGTGCTCGGGAACTGGCTGGCGGGTCTTCGCGAATTTGCGACCCTGCGAACGCGAATTCAATAATGACATGCCCGCAGCAGATAATTGCCCTTCATCCAATGGCTCATCGTCCATGGACAGAATTGGGCTGGCAGTAACAAGCTTACCAGAATCGCGATGATGGCGATTACGACCAGAAGTTCAATCAGTGTGAACCCGCGGCGTCGTTTGAGTCGAAATGGGAGAGGGGCTTCAATCATCTTGTTGTGCCTTGCTTGAACATGGCGGTGTCATGCGGAAAACAGCAATCATGCGCATGATCCCCAACGTATCAGATGTGGCAGTTCTGCGATCCTGCGCGGCCGTCGTCCTTAATCCAGGACAACGAATCGCTGCCGACTATTCGGCCGACAGAATCACTCGGTCATCCAGCACGGTCACTGTCCTGAAGTGTTTGCTAAAGAGACGCGGGAAGAACTCAGTCCCCGCCTGCTTTTCCATCGTTTTGTCCAGTCGCACGATTTCTCGAAACACAGCCTTCATCGCCGGCAACTCTTCATCCTTGACTTCAATCGATACGTTATTGGCCCGGAAATAATTGATCAGTTCTCCGATGGTTGCTCGTTCTGCAGACAGCTGAAATCTGGTCGTTCGCAGGGAGCCTTTTGAAGTGGAGTTTGTTGGAGCGTTGGACGGCGAATACATCAGATCAGAAACGATGGAACTCAGCACGACATGCTGTTCAAGAGTCGCGGTCACAAGGGCATTTGCTCCAGTCCATTTTACAGCGGCGGTCGGAACCTTTTCCTGCCAGCCAGCGATGACCGATGACTTAAATTTTGAATCGACCGAATACCTGTGCTGCAGCGACTGCTGAATGTCGACAGGGACAATGGAGAATTCCACAGTGCCCTCAGTCATGCTTAGCGTAAGGTCAAACTGATTAAGAATCACGGCCGCCATTTCCGGAAAGCTCATCCCGGGCAATTGACCTTCCGTCCAAATATCATGTGGCACGGCTTCCGGATTCCGGATCGTTGCCCCTGAGGCATTGGCATAAGTCAGAAGAATCTGTCGCGGCTCCGCGAGGTGTTCCCAATGGACATTTATGTTCGACGTTAACTTGAGAAACTGTTCGGCCGAAAGTTTCTTCCGCTGCGAGTTTACCAGGTTCCTGTTGCGGACGATCAGAAGCGGCAGGCGGTGGACGGTCTCTTTCGTCCCGATGCAGGCGAACCATTCGGTTACGCAGAAGCCGCCATCCGGGATTGCTTCCGTCAGCTGTCTCAGAATTTCAGTCCGCGGTCGAGAATCTGCTTCGATACTTGCCAATTGGTGTGGATCGATGCGCCGGTCTCTCAGGATGATGACTTCTGCCTGTTTTTGAAGATCGTGAACCTGATCACCAAGTTCTGCTCCGTGACTTGACCAGCTGATCCGGGCCGAGAGCGCGGCTTCCAGAGCCTTCCCGGTCTTGTAAGATGGTTCGCTGCCCTGAGCCTGAGCAGGCGTGGTCAGAGCCAACAGCAGAAGTCCGAGAGTTGTAGAAAGTCGGGTCATCTTCCAGGATTCCGGCGGGCAGTCAGGATTTCCAGTCGTTTCAGATCCCATTGGCTTATTCTGGCACGAAGCGTCTTCAGACTGAACCGAAGATCGACAAAAACAGGGCTGACCCGCAGGAACCAGCGAGTTTCTGTAGTGATCCACTGGTGCCGAAAGTACGATGTTCACACACGATGCTGACCAGTCGCCGAGGCTACATCCGAAATGTGGTGTCCTGAGGCCGTTCTGGCTGCAAAAAGGCTGAGATTCCCTATGAAACACACGCATGCGGTTGGTATCGACCTGGGAACAACGTATTCCTGTATCGCCTGGCTGAACGAACATGGGCAGCCAGTCACCATTCCCAATCAGGAAGGAGAACTGTCAACTCCTTCGGCCGTCTTTTTTGATGGTGATCAGCCGGTTGTTGGGACCGAAGCGATGCGGAACGCGATCGCCAGCCCGGATCGCGTGGTGCAGCATGCCAAGCGATACATGGGAGATCCCAGCAAGTTCTGGAAGATCGATGACATGCGTTATTCGCCGGTCCATATTTCCGGCATGATTCTCAGAAAGATGATTTCAGCGGCTCAGGAACAGATTGGTGAGATTCATGAGGCCGTGATCACGGTGCCGGCTCAGTTCAGCGATGCTCAGCGTCACGCAACAATGCAGGCCGGGCATGCGGCAGGTCTTGAGCGTATCGAAATGATTAATGAGCCCGTGGCGGCCGCGTTATGTCATGTGCTGGGCAATGAAGGCCTGGCCTTTACTGAGCTTGCCATTGATCAGCAGTTGCTGGTCTTCGATCTGGGCGGAGGTACTCTTGATCTGGCGATCGTCAAGTACACCACGAACGAAGTTCGCGTTATTGCGTCCGATGGCGACCTGGAACTTGGCGGGCTGGATTTTACTCGCGTGCTCGTCGATATGGCGGCGGAGAAATTCGTCGCCGATTTTGGTGATGATCCGCGGGCTCACCTTGGCAGTCTGCAGTTTTTGACTTTGGAAGCAGAGCAGGCCAAGCGAAGTTTGTCTGTTCGGCCGCGAGCCGCCATCACTGTCCAGCACGAAGGGCATCGGAAGACTTATCAGATCGAACAGGCGGAGTTTGAACTGCTCAGCCGCAAGCTGATTCAGCGTTCCGAAGAGATTACCCGACGCATCCTGAAGGATAACAAATTCGGCTGGGCTCACATTGATGTTGTGTTGACCACTGGTGGCGCGTCACGCATGCCGATGATTCGTGAAAGCCTGAAAAAGCTGAGCGGGAGAACATTGAATTCCTCACTCTCCCCCGATCAGTCGATTGCTCATGGAGCGGCTTACTACGCGGGAATGTTGTTGTCGAACGATCAGTATGCACGCACCGTT